>OBZN01000034.1_pt1 | contig 98248 bp, 109 predicted proteins | sample 1476951 | NCBI WGS metagenome assembly OBZN01 (sample SAMEA2580246, study PRJEB22360) | human gut metagenome | biome: human gut; feature: human-associated habitat; material: faeces | place: Denmark | collected 2008/2010
AGCAAGAGAGAGTTGTTGTGGCTTGGCAGTTCAATATGTGGTTTTGAAGGTATGTATATACCTTTGAAAATGGCCCGGTGGCTCAGCTGGTTAGAGCGCCGCCCTGTCACGGCGGAGGTCGACGGTTCGAACCCGTTCCGGGTCGTTTTTCTTCTTAATACATTTGCTGATAATTTTACAGTTGGGGTCTTAGCTCAGCTGGGAGAGCATCTGCCTTACAAGCAGAGGGTCACAGGTTCGAGCCCTGTAGGCCCCATTGAATGTATTATTTATCAGAAAGTGTGTATAATATCAATATGGGCGAATTCCCGAGTGGCCAAAGGGGACAGACTGTAAATCTGCTGGCACTGCCTTCGGTGGTTCGAATCCACCTTCGCCCACTAAAATGCAGGTTGACAAATTGTCGTCAGGCATTTATACTAAATATATTAGCGCGGGGTGGAGCAGTCTGGAAGCTCGTCGGGCTCATAACCCGAAGGTCGTAGGTTCAAATCCTGCCCCCGCAATTTTTTATGCTTAGGCATAAGGAAAAGGCCCAGATAGCTCAGTTGGTAGAGCAGAGGACTGAAAATCCTCGTGTCGTTGGTTCGATTCCGACTTTGGGCATTAACGTAGGAGAATTACCTTTTCATGGGTGGTTCTCTTTTTTTGTATTTACATCCCCTTCGTAGGATTTCCTATATCAAAAAAGGTAGTCCTATTTACAGAAGGGAGCGGAAACTATGCAGAAAATCAGCATGACAAAGAAGAACCATCTGACAGCAAGCGAAGCATTTGAATTATTTATTAGAAAGTGTAAAATCAAAAATCTAACAGATTTATCTATTGAATCTTATCAGAAAAAAATGGTTCATTTCTGGGAGTTTTATGGGAAAGATACTTTAGTGGAATTGATTTCATCTGATACAATAGATGAATATATTCTATGGCTCAGAGAACACACAAAAGGAAATGACATTACCATTAACTCCTACCTAAGAACTATTCGAGCGTTTCTTTATTATTGTATGGAATGCGGATATGTTTCACATTTTAAAATCCAACTTATAAAAGCAGAAAAAGAAATCAAAGAAACATATACAGATGAAGAATTGTTAAAGTTGTTAAGCAGACCCGATATGGAATCCTGTTCTTTTTCTACCTATAAGACATGGGTATTTGAAAATTATTTATTAGGAACTGGGAATAGAATCAGTACTGCTTTAGAAATCAAAATAAATGATATTAACTTTAATGATGGTATGATTACACTGAGAAAGACAAAGAATAGAAAGCAACAGATTATACCACTCTCAAACACGCTAGGAGACATTCTACAGGAATATTTGGTTATACGTGGAGGAAGTCCTGATGATTATCTTTTTTGTAACGAATATGGCTTACAAGCGTCTTGCAGAACATATCAGCAATTAGTTAGACGATACAATATAAAACATAATGTCAATAAAACATCCTGCCATGCATTCCGCCATACGTTTGCTAAGAATTTTATTATGGCTGGTGGCGATATGTTCCGCTTACAGAAAATATTAGGACATAGTGATTTAACTGTGACAAAAGAATACGTTGCTATTTGGGGACAAGATTTACAGATTGATTTTGAAAAATTTAATCCACTGGATCGCTTAAAAAAGAATAAAACAATAATAAGAATGTAAGTATGAGGGATGCCCTAAAACAGGGTGTCCCTATTTTAATATACGAAAGGAGTATTCATGGTAAAATCTGATTTAATTAATTTAACGCAAAGACAATTTACTGATGTTATGGAACGGGAAGCCATAGAAATAGAGGACTATTATACACATGAAAAATATAAAGTAATATTCAGAAAATCCAGTCGAGGAGCAAAATCGAATGATTCTGTAATCATTTTCTATCCACAAAATACCAATATACAGAAAGGAACTATGTTTCTGTTAAAAGGTGAGAAGTATCTGGTAATGACAAAAGACGCTTTAGAGAGTGATGTGTATTTTACTTCTGGAGCATTTAGATGTAATGCTAATGTAATTGTATATGAAGGTAGTACTGCTAATGGAACCAGAAATGCAGCATGGTATCATGAAGTACCATTTGTAGTAAATACATTATCTGGAGTAAATCCCTCTGGTTCTTTTATAGAAATTGTGAATGGAAATTTATCTATGCACACAAGTCAACAGGATTTCTTGGATAATGTGGAAATCAATAATGAAATATTAGATTTTGGTGGACGATATGAAATTGTTAATAACTTCTTTTTAGATGGTATTCATAACTTATATTTAAAGAAAAACCAAATCAATTCCAATGATAAGTATGTGGGTATTTTATATGTGAATGATTTATATGTAGGACAAGAGATTCCATTACATAGCATTATTGTTAATACAGAAAATTATAATTCTTACAAAAAGGATTTTGGTAATGAAGAATACACAGTATCCAATGATGCAGCACAGATAAAGGATGGAGTATTAACTGCAATGAAAGAGGGTACATTTACAATTACTTTAAAAAATCCTATTGGTGGCAGAGATTACACTTCACCTGTAATTACTGTTGGGAATAAAAAACCTGATCCGCCTGATCCAGAAGAACCAGTTATTACATGGGAAATTAGTGATGATTTTGTAAGTGGCGATACATTATATTATTCACCAGAAGCATTTGGATATAATGATTATAATGTAACAGCAACACCATCTGAAGAAACAGATTTAGTACCTTCATGGAAAATATTTTTTGATGGAGAAGAATATACAGATGAAGATATTGTAGACTATATTCGGATTGATTTAAGCAATCCTTATATTTATCATTTTACTCTTATCAATAAAAGCTTAGTGGGTTATGAAATTAGAATAGAAGCATGGGTTGATGGTATCAAAATAGGGAGTACTCCTGATGCGAGAGTTCGACAATGATGATGAACACTTGATGATTTATGATGCTTAAAAAAGTCAATAAAACTAAACAAAATAATAAATCTCAGTAAGTATACTATTGAATGGCAAATGTATGCAAGATATAACGAGAAATGTAAAATCTACCACTTTTTTAAAATGCTAAAAACTCAATAGAATAATAGGGAAAATTATAATAATTTTCATCTCAATAAGCCTGCTATAATGAAGAAGATAGTGGACAATAATTATTCATGAGTTATTACAGAGTGTTGAACCAAAACTAAGAGAAACCAAAAAGAGTGAGTGTTTTTAAAATGCTAATAATTCAATAGAATAATAGAAAATTTTATAATATTTTTTATCTTAATAAGTCCGCTATTATGAAGAAGATAGTGGACACTTAACTGTTTTTAGCAATGAAAAACATCAATAAAACTAAGCAGAATAATATGTGATGGATTATCCATATATGAAGAGTATTTTTATATTCCGACATTTATAAAAACGATACCTAAAAATTTCAATGAAACTTGACAAATTTATAAATTGGAATAGAGGTACTTTAGGAAAGAAGAACAGTTAAAATTATGATGTCGTGTTTTGCGACACCATCTATTACTGATTAACGGGCGAAATTTTTCGCCTGTTGAATCTTACTTCCAAATGTATTTTAGACAGCGGAAAATGCCAATAGTGTTACAGAAAATTAAGGTTATGAATTCGTCCGTTATATGAGAGGGAAACAAAAAATGTCCCACCAGTTCATGAAAGTTATATTTGTAAAAAAATCTATGTAGACAAAAAGAAATTATAAAATATATTTTCTATTAGATATGCCCCTTTTAGGGAGAGTAAAAGAACAAAAAATGTCACGTTATAGAAAATATACTAAATCACTAAAAACTTCAATAAAACTAAGCAGAATAATATTTTAGCGTAACATAAAATACGCCCCTTTTAGGGAAAGTATTGAGCAAATAAAAAATATCTTTAAATGTGGACTCGTAGTTATAATAAAAGTATATTTTATATAGGAAATATGCATATAGTAAAAACTAAGATAATGACAATAAGGGGACGGGCAAAAATGTAAACATACTCGCCCCCATTGCTTAGATGAATAAAGTATAAAGCCAAAATTTTATGGTAAGTTTTGATGATTTTGTAGTAGGTTCAAACCCTGCCTCCTCCAAATTAAAGTATAAATCATCTGGGCGAAATAAAAATAAGGATACGAGGATTTATCCTGCCACTGGTTGCCAAAATAAATACGTTTGTAAAAGGGAACTTGTTTACACAGGTTCTTTTTTTGTTATAAAAATTTATATAAACGACATTTAAAGTAGGGACAAACAGAACTCTGTAACGAGGGCGAAGTAACTACAGAAAGGAAAGACAATGGATTTAAAAGAATTGAATTTAACAGATGAGCAACTTGCTTCCGTTGAAAAATATCTGCAATCTGAAACAGATAAGGTCAGAACCAAATATGTACAAGAGTTGGCGAAATATAAGCCAGAAGAAAAGACAGAAGCAGAAATTAAATTGGATGAACGTATAAGGGCACTTGAGGAACGAGAAAAGGAACTCATTTCCAAAGAACGCTCTGCTGCTATCGCCAGCAAATTAAAAGAGAAAGGACTTCCAGAGGACTTTGCTTCATTTATTTCTGTTGGTGAGAACATTGAGGAAGATATTGAAAAGGTAGGTACAGCCCTTGGCAAATACTTTCTCAACAGTAACTTTAAACCCGAACAACATGCTAATAACCAAGGAATCACAAAAGACCAGTTCAGAAAAATGTCCTACATGCAGAGATGCAAATTATATGAAGAAAATCCTGAACTATATAAAATCCTTAGTAGATAAAAGCAGATAATTAAAAGGGGAATCAAATGGATGTATCACAAATTGAACATTTGATTACAGCACTTGGTTTTCCAATAGTATGTGTCATTGCTTTGTCCTTTTTCATATGGAAAATATGGCAGAAAAATTGTGAGCAAAACGAAAATAGAGAGGAAAAATTGTATGCTGTAATCAGTGAAGCGCAGGAACAGAATAAGGAACTTAGCAAAACAAATTCTGAATTCGTATCGGTGCTGAAATCTTACAAAGATGATTTAAAGGAAATAAAGGATGACGTAATTTATATTAAACAGGAATTAGAAAGGTAAGGTAAAGAAATATGGCATTGGTAAATAAAAAGACAATGATTGTTCCAGATATTTATGCTTCTATCGTAACAGAAAAAGTAGAAGGACAGGTAAAAGTGGCACAATTAGCAGATAATCTTGGTTCACTAATGGACAAGGAGGTTGGCGAAACAGTTACATTTCCAGTATGGAAACGTATTAATGACGCTGAAGATATTGAGCCAGGAACCGCAATGACAAGTGTGGACATGGAACAGAAATCCAGCACAGCAACGATTAAGATGATTGCTGCTCCTGGTATCAGAGTATACGATTATGATAATGTAGTTGCCCTTGGTAACGCAATTCAGGAAGGTGCTGCACAGCAAGGTACTTCTATTGCACGTAAATTAGATATTGATTTAATCAATGAAGCAAAAAAGACAGCATTTAAGAAACAACTTGCAGCCAAGAATATTATTACAGAAGATGAATTACTTGGTGCATTAGAAATGTATGGTGATGATCGTGATACGGCTGATTTTGCAGCAATTGTAGTACATAGCAAATTTGCAACTTCCTTCTATAAGATGGATGGATTTGTAAAAAGAGATTTAACGTATGTAGCAGACAACAATGCTTCAACTGTTGTAAACGGTGTCATTGGCTCCTATATGGGTATTCCAGTAGTGCTCTCTGATAGATTATACGATACTACCAATACAGAAGGATATTTTCTTATTGTAAAGAAACATTCTCTTGGATATATGCCAAAAGAAAATCCATTTGTAGAAACAAACAGGGATGCCTCTAAGAGATTAACCGAGGTATTCTGTTCTCAAATTTACGCTGTAAAACTAATTGATGAAGCAGGAATTGTACTTTGTCAGAGCGTAGTAGGATAAAATTAAACAACATAAATAAACACAAACTTAGATAAGAGTACGCATTCAGTGCGTATCTTGTTTTTTATTAAGGGGTGTCTGACATTATGTTGGATGCCCCTTTTTTTATTTTGAAAGGGAGCATAGATGGGATTATTTAGCGGATTATTTGGAAAGAAAAAACCAAGAATATATTCTGGAAAAAATCCTCCTAAAGGTTTTATTGATGCTGCAAAGTTCGGAAAAACAAAAGGAGGATTTGCTGGCGGCTATGGTGTGTGGACATTTGGAAATATTATAGATGCACATTCATCTCCAGAAGATATTGTAGAGGAATTTGGTTTAGATGAAGATAATTGTCCCTATGGAAATTGTTATGAACGGGCATATAGGGAATGCTGGCAAAACGCAGCATTAGAAGCAATTGGACTTGTTGCATTTGGAAATGCGATTGAACCAGATGAGTTGATTGATTTTGGCGAAGTACAGGAACTTGCTTATACATATGCTGTACAGTTAGCAGAAGCATATATTGCTGGGGATGTATGGATTCCCAGAGAAATTATAGATTGGGCGTATTATGATGTGTCTGATCACAACAGATAAGGGGTGGGAAGTATGTTAAATGGGGAGCAACTGAAACGAGTAAGGGAATTACGTGGAATTAGTCAATCCATGTTGGCAAATTATTTAGGTATTACCAACAGATATATTATTTACTGCGAGCAAGGAGTTTATGAACCAGCAGAAGATTTATATGAAAGATGGATTAATGCTCTTTACTGCAATGAAATTTATAATGCAAGCAAACGAAAAGTAAACAGTTCCGCTGACCTTAAAAAAAATAAAAAACTTCTGGAACAACAGAAGAACGATAACAAGTGTAGGTAGACCTACCACTGTAAACAAAATGAAAAATGATGAGTAAAAGGAGACTAAAACAATGAGAAAGATGAGAAGATATGAAACAAGAATATACAGAATTATTACCAAAATGGGTAAACACAAACGATTTGGATTTAGTCCTCAGTGATGATATTGATAGTCTGACCAGTTGTGCTTTATTAGAAAAAGAAAAAGGTTGGAATATTCGATACTTTTATGATTTTGGACATATGTATTTTAGCAAAGAATTACTGAAAACATATAAAAAATTAGGATTAAATAAGCAGTGTTACATTGATGTGGCAGTAAAAAAAGGATATGCCATAGATAATCATGTAAGCAATTTAAAACAAGATGATTTATGGAATCAAGACATGATTAACATCAATACCTTTGGCAACTCCAGCAATCAATGTTATACCAACAAATATAGCGGAAGTACTTTATTAGAAGTGTGGAGTATATTGAATTATCCGCTTCCAGAAACAGAAGAAGGAAAAATGATTTTACTTGCAATTGACAGTTCCTTCTTGGGTTTTTATAGTAATAAATTTCATGATACTCAACATCATTATCTGGTAAATATCCTTGGATTTGAAGAACTTTATGAAGTAATTCAGCGTCATGAAAAAACAGATTTTGACTGCATCATAAATAAATATCATTTAAAACAGAAAATAAGATTTGACAATAAAAGATTAAAAACAGAACTGGACTTGCCAACGATAGGGAAACTTCTTGGAATAGAAATTACCTTGCCGTCAGGCGAGTTCATTTGTTATAGAGATTTTGAAGTTAAAGAATGTAATGTACAGCAATATCAGGAAACGAAAGTATTTTCATTAGCATTTACATATAGAAACAAAATGAGATACAGCAAGGAGATAGAAAAAATAGCATGAGAAAAAATTGGATTGTATATAAAGCCAGCATTGCAAGGGAACTGCTCCGCAAAGGATATACCATTATTGATATTAAGCCAAATAGGGAACAGCCGCTCGCAAGCATATTTATTTTTAAAAATGAAACAGGATTAGAAGAAGAATTACAGAGGTTTATTTAGAAGGGATTGCTGAAATGCATCCCTTTTATTGATTGAAATAAAAAGAAGGAGTTAGGAAGATGAACGAATATTTATATGAGATTACAAAAGATTTACCAGATGATGAATGGTATGAGATTAGAAAGAGAAAAAAGAAAAGTCATTATAACGATTATGCAGAAGTGGAGGATGAATTATGGAACACACAAGAGTCATTAAACGTATTAGATTAGCAAATTATTTAAGTGAACATGGAATAGATTTTGAATACAGCAGGATTGATTATGATAATCCTAAATATAAGGTATTTGTCTATAAAAGAACTCAAGAATTAGATGAACTGATTGAGGAATATTATTCTGAATTAAAGAAGATAAAAGAGTAAAGCAACGCTGCCATCCCTCTTTAGAGGGTGCAAAAAATTATCTATTACTTATTTTTATCTATTACTTATTAAGTGACAGTTAGGCACAAAAAGTGTCCCATTCTGTCACCATGGTAGGTGTCAATTGGGCACAAAAAATGTCCTAACTGTCACCATGAAGAATTTACTTGTGTTAGGAGAAGAAGCGAATGAGAGATATTTATATTGTTAAAAGAATTTTAGAGGATAAGCGGTTATCAGATAGAGCATTCTGTATTTGGGCTGCATTGCAACCATTCAGTCATAACAAGATGGATTTATTGTTTAGTATTGATTATATAGGTTATCTGCTATACGGTAAAATGCCGTCAAGGAAAGAAAGTATGAAGGTACAGGATGGATTTGATGAACTGGTTTCTTCTGGTTTTATTAAAATAAATCAGAAAATAGGAAAGAATGAATTCCTGTGTGATGTGACTGGCCTGTATTTTGAACGTGGATCAGAATATTTTGTGGTTATTACTTCTGATGAATTAAATACTATTATGAATCTGGACACGAAAACAGATAAATTTCAGTTATTCAGATATTTTGTCAGTTTGGTCGGATGCTTTAATCACAGCAGTAAGTTAGAGGAAGAATATAAAGGAAAAGTCTGTGGGATAGCACTTAATAATGTAAATTCCTTAATCAATAAAAGAACGGCTATACGCTATAACGAATTGTTAGAGCAGAATCATATTATCTATGTATTCCGTTTTGAGGACATTTTGTTATCTAAGACGTTTGATAACGAAATCACAAGAATTCCTAATGCTTATAGTCGATATAAAGATAAAGATATTTGTATCAAATTTGCAATTCACTATCAGAATAATTATGGCTGGAACAATCTGAAGGAACGTAAAACCAGTGATATTGCAAATGCAAACAAGAGCAGAGGCTTAGCCCAGAAATATACTGCTTTGTGTCGAGGTAAAGCATATGATTTAAAGACCATAAAAGAAATTTACGAATGGGCTATTAATTGGAATAAAAAACAGAAAACACTTTATGATGAAGAAATTTCAAAAGGAAACACACCAGAATTATTAGAAAAAGATTTAAGTATATTTGATGAATATATAAAAAATAAGGAGGAAGTAGCATGAAAGACAGAAGAAATAGTATGAGAGACAGGTACGAGGAGTGTTGCAAAATGAATAATGAAATTATTAAGGTTATTAGAGCAGAAATGTACGCCCCCGATTCCGATACGGATTATCTAATGGCATTGTGTGATGTCTGGGACAAAGCCAAAGAAGCATTGAAAATGTATGAACCACTAACAGTATATGATGATACATATGTTGAGAATGAAGGAGATACCGATGAATAGTTTGCTCGACAAATTGTGTTCTGCTACAGATAAAGAACATGCGTTATTTCTAATCTGGCACAACAACAAACAGGAAGATAAGAAATTTAAGGACTTAGAACTTCCGCTGTCAAAGGATATATATGAGGAATGGCTTACATCATCAGAAGGAATTGATTGCCAGATGATATTTGATAAGCATATGAAGAACTACCAATTATCTTTACTTTATAACAGTATGCTTGATAAGGCATTAAAGGGTGATGTGAATGCAGCCAGATGGGTTGAATCCTTTGCTAAATCCGATTATTTTAAAGAAAGTGAAGATGAAATAGATGCATTTTTGTCTGGTGTGAGCATTCCTGGATTGGAGTGATTATGGCTATATCGGATGAAAATAAAAAGAAACTGCAATGGTTGTGGAAAGATGAAAATAAAATACAGTGGATAGAAACATTCATTAAAATAGCAGATAAGCAAGGAAATATTGTACCATTCATCTTAACACCAGAGCAAAAAGCGTTTGTGTCTGAAATCGAACATGAAAATATTGTATTGAAATCAAGACAGTTAGGACTTTCTGTATGTTGTGTGGCATTGAGCATTCGTGCTTGCGTTATAAACGGAAACACAAACTGTCTTTTGGTTTCTCATAATCAAAGTAGCACCAACGCTATTTTTGATAAACTAAAACAGCAATTTTTTTCTTTACCTAAATGGTTACAGCCAGAATTGGTACAAAATAATAGACAGGCATTGACCTTTGCCAATGGAAGCAGTATTGTCTGTTTAACTGCTGGAAACAAAGATGTAGGCAGAGGAAGTACTTATAATGGGATTGTTCATTTATCTGAATTTGCGTTTTGGAAAGATCCAGAACGGCAGTTAAAAAGTTTAATGCAGGCATGTTCCGAATCTTCTCAGTTGGTAATAGAAAGTACAGCCAATGGCTTTAATAAATTCAGCGAAATGTATTACCAGTCTAAGAACAAGGAAAATAGTTTTAGATGTTGTTTTTTCAATTGGATTAACGGCAAAACATTGTTTCAGGGACAGTATGATTTGGCAGTACAGAAATATTTAGCACAGAATCAAAATATAATGCTTGCCGCAGACAAATATACAGCAGAGGAAAAAGAACTGGCCAAAATTGGTGCAACAGCGGAACAGATCATTTGGAGGAGAATGAAAATTGCTACAGAGGGAGAAGATACCTTTTGTGTTGAATATCCTTCTACAGATGTGGAATGTTTTCTCACTACAGGACGAAATATTTTTAATACATGGAAAATCAACAGGCAATTATCGTTATTAAAAGAACAGACGATAGATATTAAGAAAATACGGGATTTGCCAAAACAATTACGTCAATGGGTTAATAGTGGCTCGTTGAAGATATACCAAATTCCCAAAATAGGCAGACGTTATTGGGCTGGCATAGATGTATCAGAGGGAGTAGGACAAGATAGTTCTACTCTCTTATTATTTGATAAGGATGGTTTTGAATGCTGCTCTTTTAGAAATAATAAAATTAAAGCAACGGTGTACAAGGGGCTACAAGCGATAAAAAGAAACAAGTGGTTTGATAGAGTGGAAAAAGTATCAGATTTTCCACTCTATTTTTACATAGTCGCTGGTTGCGCTGATTGATGAAATCAGGCTGTCAGCGGCTTTTCGTTTGTCCTCAAAGCTGATATGCTCCCAATCGTCCAGATACCCGGACAGTAATTCAATCTGCTGGGAGGACAGCGTTTCAACGGACAGGTCTGCAATCGCCTTGGACAGTGTTTTGCGGCGGTTGTCCAAATCCTCGATTTTCTTGTTGGCGTAGGCAAGTAAAGTGGCGTTGGCCCCGGTCAGCGTATCAAGCAGTTTTTCAATCTCGACTTCTACCTGTGCAAGCTCCACCTGATAGGCGGTAATCTTGGGATTTACTTTTCCCTCGCCGCCCCGAAGCAGTTTGAACTCCCGGAACTTTTCTCCCATAGCTGTGAAAATGAACTGTTCAAACTCATTCTTGCGGAGTGTGCCGCACCCCGGACAACCCTTGTGGTCGGCCCGCTTGGAACAGCGGAGGTATTCATAGCCAGAGGGGTTATGGGTCGTTTTAAGTGCGTACCCGCATTTCCCACATTTGATTTTCCCGGCCAGCCAAGTGTTGCGGGCCTTGCGCCCATTCTGGAAAGTGATGTTTGTCATCAGCTTCTTGCGGCATCTCAGCCAAATGTCGGAGGATATGAAGCCCTCATGGGGAGCGATCACAAGGATTTGATCTTTCAGGCTCTTGTCCTTGTCCTCCTTCACATCCCGGCCTTGGTAGAGATAACAGCCGTTTGTCCCGGCGAAGTCGGCGGCGTCATTGACCACCACAGCGCCCTGACTTTTGAAGAACTCATACATTTCCAAGTCGGCCTGTGCATAGACCGGGTTGCGTAGGAGCTGGGACAGGAAGGGGCGTGTCAATGACTTCCCATATACCTTGATACCCTGTTCCTCAAAATACCGGGTAATGTCCCCGAAGGAAGTCTCGGGCTCGGCATACATCTCAAACATCAGGCGCACATGGTTGGCGGCTATGGGGTCGGCTACCATCATCTTTGTGCGGATATTCTCTACCACCGTCGGCTCCAAGTCAAAGCCATAGGGGGCTTGGCCGCTCATGTGGAAGCCTTTCAGGCACCGGGAGTAGTAAGCGTCCGTGACACGCTTCTGGATTGTCTCCCGTTCAAGCTGGGCGAATACGATACAGATATTCAGCATGGCCCGGCCCATCGGGGTCGAGGTGTCGAACTTCTCTGTGGAGGAAACAAACTCCACATCGTATTCCTGAAACAGCTCCATCATGTTCGCAAAGTCCAGAATGGAGCGGCTTATTCTGTCCAGCTTATAGACAACTACCCGGCGCACCTTGCCTTTGCGTATCTCCCCAAGGAGCTTTTGAAACTCGGGCCTGTCGGTGTTCTTACCGGAATAGCCCTTGTCTTTGAAAATCCGGCAACTGCCTCCCTTCAACTCATACTTGCAGAAATCAATTTGGCTCTCAATGCTGATACTGTCCTTGCGGTCTACGGATTGTCTTGCATAAATTACATCTTCTCTGATATTCATGTTGGGCTCCTTTCCTGTGGAATGGAGCTACCAACCTACAAGTATATTATACCATTGATAGCCCCGCAGGACAATGTTGTCGATGGTCAAGCAGGGCTGTCCCCGGCCCTTCTGTACTTGCTGAACACTTCATACAGACAGCGTTCAATGTCTTTCTTCCGCTTCTCCTTTTCCTTCGGGGAGAGTACCGGCGTCAGACTTTCCAGCACAATGCTTTTGCCCTGAAAAGGGACGGTCTTGGTTTCACTCTGATAAGTAACGGATTGTACCATTAAAGCCTCCTTTGCGTAGTTGGTTGACAGCCAGCGTTTTCCCGCATTGTCCCGGTGGGGAAAAGCGAAAGGACAGCACCCGGTAAAAGGTGCTGTCCTTTCGTTCTGCTCCACGCTTCGGGCCAAGTTGGCCCGAGGTTAGGACTGCCAGTTTTCGTAATAGTGCGCCGCTTCCTCCACAGCGCAGAAGTCAAAGACCTCGTAGAGCTCGGTAAGTACCCGCCGAATGTCCTTTGACTTGAAGCCGCAGTTTTCCATCGCCTTGATGACATAGCCACGGCAAGCGTTATTGCTCCATTCCTCATACATGGTCAAAACCTTCTTTCTGATAAAGTTGGGGGGCGCTGGCTCTATATGTTCGGCCTGTCACAAGACAACAGATATTTCAGCCAGCACCCCCGCTGGATCGTGCGGCAAATCGGAGCGGATAAGCCGCCAGCTTATCCTTTGCGGCCTGTTGCAGATCGTGGCCGTGGGGATGGCTCGTCCCCACCTGCGGCATGGGCATGGGTAGTGATCGCTCGTTTCCCTTACGGAAAAGTCTTTGCGTACCTGCCGCCCGGCTCCCTGCTGGATACTCCAAGTTGCCCGCTATTCAGTTGTGGGAGAGAATGATCTTCCTCTCATTAACCGTGTCGGTTAGAAGATCAAAAACAACAGGCTCACAGAACATTTTTCAAATATTTTTTCATGTTCTCCAAGCCCCGGCGGATAGCGGCGGTAATGGCCTGTTCTGTTACGCCCTCGGCAGCGGCAATCGCCTTGACCGAGTGGCCCAGCAGATAGTGTTCAAACACCCGCTGGCCTTGTGCGTCGGGCAGACTGTTCAGAGCGTGGCAGAGATATTCAAACCGCTCCATGCGCTCGATAAGCTCTTGCGGGGAGGGGTTAGAGAAGCAGGCGGAATACTCGATGCCATCCTCGGCATCCAGCGAGTAGTGCGCCTTGTTGCGGTAGACACGGCGGCGGCTGGCCTTGATGTATCGTTGGCCCGCCAGCAGTTCTTCCGCAACTTCTTCCGTGACTTCAACCATAACATCTTCTATATACCACGGGTAAAAATCCCGCAAATTGATTTCCTTCATTGTGTACCTCCGTTTCGGTGTTGGGGATTGACGAGTGACCGAAACGGAGGGCGGCGGGGAACGACACCGGGGCTGGACTTCGGGCCAAGTTGGCCCGAGGTGGCCCCATGAGAAAAGAAAAACGCCCGGGCGGCATGAAGCCACACGGGTGCATGAAGTAAAATATTTATTTATGTACTGCCAGTTTTCATGTTTGAAACCGGACTGCTCCGGGGGAGGAGCTATGCTTTTTTTAGCTGATGGAGTTCGTGGAGGCTATGGGATATGAAAATGGACACGGCGATACCTCCTGAACACCGCCGTGTCCTTAAAAAAGGGCGACTTTAATACACCCTCCGTATTCTCATTTTCAAAAGAGAAAACGGCGGCTTGAAATATAATTCTTCAAACCGCCTCGACATCTCAAATCGCAAGATCGTTGTAGAGCAACGGTTTTGTGTTTGGAGTGCTTATTTTACAGAAACAAAATGAAAGGAGCCGATAACTGCAAAATGAATTTGCGTGTTATCGGCTCTGCGTCTTTGCGTCTGGCTCTTTGATAACAGAAATATTTAGCCGCTGCACATTGATAAGTAACTCTTGTTTGCATTTGGGGCAATATAGCGGAAAATTTTTAAGTACCGTATCGACTCTAAGTTTTATTCTTGTTTTGTTGTTGCACACAGGGCAAAATAGCCATTGTTCCATTTGCAATTCTGATGTTTTGCTGGATTGGGACACATGAGCTTTACTGCTTGCGATAAATTGATTTTCCAAATTCATAGGCTTTCTGGAGTTCCGGTTTCCCGTCAATATCTCCTACATCCCCATTTCCTCCAGCCAGAACATGGCCAAGATTTTCCCATCTTAAGTGTTCTAACAGATGATCGTAATAAAGGACTACATCATCAAAACTATGTCCTTCTGCGGACATTAACAATGCGGAGGCTCGTCCATGTCCTCTAAGTAAATTTCCGTCGTTTTCCTCTAAAGCAAACAAGCGGTCAATCGCCGTTCTGATTTGGCCACTCATATTCCAGTAATAAAGCGGTGTAGCCAAAACGACAACATCACATTCTCTGATTGCCGGGTAGATTTTATTCATATCATCCTGCTGAACACATGGACATTCCCGGCTGCTGTGTCCGCCAAAACATCCTTTGCACCCATGAATATCCATATCGTCCAGAAAAAATTCTGTTACAGTATGTCCTGCGCACTCTGCTCCTTTGGTAAAAGCACTTACCAATGAAGATGTGTTCCCCCTTCTTCGAGGACTCCCATTGAGAATAACAATCTTTTTTCCCATTTTCAAACCTCCTACAATTCTGTCGCAATATCGTTCATATCCCGGAACACATCATGCCATGGACGATATGGCGTTGCCATGTCCCCGGCATACCCTACCGGCAAAAGACAAAGTGGTTTGATATTTGGGGGCAAGTGAAATGCCTCTTTTACTTTCTTTGGGTCAAAAAGCAATACCCAAACAGAGCCGAGCCCTAAAGCCTCTGCTTCAAGCATCATGTGGGTACATACGATACTGCCGTCCATCTCTCCGCTATCATAGCCAGGAACAAACGGGCTGTGCCAGCTCCGCTCTGTATCAGCACATACTAAAAATACAAGAGGCGCATTGTATGTGCTTTTTGTAATACGCCGTATCTTTTCAAGAGCTTTTTGACTTTTCAGCACATATATCTTTTGAGGTTGATAATTTACTGCTGTAGGCGCAATCAATGCCGCTTGCAAAATTTTATCTATTTTATCCTGTTCCACCGGCCTGTCAGAATATGATCGCACTGAATAACGCTTTCTTAGAAATTCCAAAAAATCCATGTCTATCGCCTCTCTGTAAGATAAACGGGCTGGCTATACCCATATCACAGCCAGCCCGTATTTCGCCTTAATACTGATGGAACACTTTAGCGATAATTTTCCACCCACCATCAATTTTCAAAAGGCTATGGAAGTCTGTGAACGCAATGCCATGCCAATTTTCCAGTACTACCCGGACGGTAGCGGCACCGCCCTCAATGGAGAGAACATCAATGCGGGTCTGGGCGTCAGGGGCGGGGCCAAACTGATCTACAGCTCCATAGAGTGCATCGATAGAGCCATCGAAAAGCTGGCCGTTCAGATAGCCATACATCAGAGCATTTTCCGTAAAAGCGGGTTTCATAATGTCGCTTTTTCCTGCCTTGCAGCCCTCCGTATATTTACTCACAACACGAATGACTTCCTCGTAATCAGAAACCTTGATTTTTTCCATTTTACATACCTCCAATTTTTTGATCTTTACCTTGCGTTTGCGAAGGTCACTTTTTCATCAGGTCAGCGCCACTGCTCCACGCCTGCCCGACCTTTTCACCAATCGCATAATATCCATGCTGCATTTGGTCAAAGGCAAAGGCATGAATCCTTCCAGCATCAACTTTCCCAGCCTCATCCAGTACACTTTCATCTGCAATCACATTGACAATTTTGCCGAGAACACGCAGGCCATAAGGCTGTGTCTGCATTTCCACAACCTCACACTCTAATGTGATCGGATATTCCGTGATAATCGGCGCATCCACTCGCTCACTCTTGACGGCGTGAAGTCCGGTACGCTCAAATTTGTCTGCCACCTTATTTGCAGTTGCAATTCCGAGAAAATCAGACTCTTTCAAGGTATCTGTTCCCGGTATGGCGAGAGTAAACGCTTTCCTCGCCTCAATGTTAGCCACAGTCTTGTGCTCTGCCTCCAGGTTCAGCGCAACCATGTCCTCCGCACAGATACCGCCCCATGCCATCATCATCACATCAACCGAATTATCCTCATTGTAGGTTCCAATCATGTAAGTTGGCATGGGGAACAAGTAGGGCTTTACGCCCAAATTTTTTGTCATACTCACGGCTCCTTTCCTGTTTCACGAGATTGATTTTTTCCGCTCGTGATAGTATAATCATAGCAAGAATGAAACAAAAAACAAGTACGCACATTAAAGTGCGATACTTACATCGAGTTAATATACTTACTTAAAGGAGAGTATAAAATGAGTGTAGAGTGTATTAAAGATGCCAAGTTAGAGGAAACTGGGTTCAGCTATACAATGTCTTTGATCCAAGGGAAATACAAAATGTTCATCCTGTATGCACTGATGGGATATGAAGTTGTCCGCTTTAATGAATTGAAAAAATATATCGGGACGATCTCTTATAAAACGTTAAGTGTGACGCTAAAAGAATTAGAGGCAGATGGTCTTGTTCACCGGGAAGAATATCCTCAAATCCCGCCGAAAGTTGAGTACAGTCTCACGGAAAGAGGAAAGTCTCTCATTCCAATTCTGGATGCTATGTGTGATTGGGGCGAGAAAAATCGTATAGTATAAAAGAAAATACGAAATTAAATAGTCAGTAGCATGAAAACCAAAGTCGTTCAAATACTAATACCTGAAATGTAAAATTACATCAGGTGATATTATGAAGATAGAGCGAGATGAACGACGGTTTGATTTTCACGATATAGGAAAAGCAATAAAAGACGCAAGGAAAGCCAGCGGGTTGACGCAGGAGCAACTGGCCTTTATTCTTGACCGGGCTCCACGCACGATCATGTATAATGAGAATGACGGCCAGCACCCCAGCCTTAACACCTTTTACCAGATGGTCACAATGTTTGATATATCGGTAGATCAATACTTTTACCCGTCCCAAAACAGGGGGAGCGAATGCAGGAAACGAATTGACGCGATGCTGAACTCGTTGGACGAAAAGGAATTAAAGATTGTGGAAGCCACTATCCAAGCGATGAAAGCCGCCAAGGAAACGGAGGATGCGTAAGAAAGTGCAGCCTTCGTTTTTCTCGTTTTTAGGGACTTTTCGTGTGTTCCGCTAAATGGCAAGCAATGCTTCTGTGGCCACAGAAGCCATTTTCACAAGCCCGGCCTTGCGGCCAGTCTGTGAAAATCTGCTTGTTGGGGAGCCTCCCCAAACCCGGCGCTTCGGGCCAAGTTGGCCCGAAGTGGTAGCGTCGCTTCGCTCCTTATGTGTCACAGTCCCTAACGCTCCTGTTCCTTCTTTCTGCCCGGCTCCGAGTAGCCCAGCAGATAGTCAATGTTGGCCTTGATCGTCGTGACCTCCTGCATATCCGCCTTGGCCTTGCGGTACTCGGCGTAGAGCTTCTTTTTCCGCTCGGCCAGCTTGTGGCCTTCCTCTTTGAGTGCGTCTATCTTGGGGAGCTTGCCGCCGTCCAAAATGCGCTTGAAATCAGCGCAGGCCGCCCGGTAAAGCTCAATCTCCGCCTCATGCTCCGCAAGAAACTTTTTACTGTATTTACTGGCCTTGTACTTCTCAAAGACAGGTCGGGTCTTGGCATACTGCACCGTTGCCGCCTTCAATTCCATGTTGGTATGGAGGGCCGCTTCGGTGCTTTTAATTTGGTCGGACAGTTTGTGAAAACGCACCGTTGCCGCCGTGGCCTTCTGCTCCAACTGCTCATAGTCAGTCAGGCCGTTGTCCTGCAAGTAGGCAAGGGCGGCGGCCATCTGTTTGAGATTGAACACCTTGGCCCACCGCTCATAGCTGGGGCCTTTCCCTTGGAGCTTGGCTTGAATGTCGATAGCCAAGCTGACCTTCTGGCGGGGCTGGCTGGGCCGTTGGCGGGAGCCGGACAGAGCGGCCCGTATATCCGCCTCGCCGTAGCCGTCCCCGAGGGTATCAGAGCGGAGGCGGGTAAACCGCTCCTGACCGGGAGCCCGAAAGCTGACCGCTCCCCGACGCTGTTTGACCTCATAGCCCACCTGCTCCATCAGGGAAAGAAATTCCGGGAAGTCGGCGGGCCTCTTGGCAAGGGCGGTATCAATGGCGGTCCGCAGCCTGTCCTGATAGGTCAGCGGTCTTTTCCGCCCGGCCAGCCATTCCCCATAATTCCGAAACTTGCCCTTGCTTCGGGGCTTCGGATTTTCCACGATAGACAATCCGTTTTCCAGACACAGGCGGTCAGAGAGCCGCCGCAGGGCAAAGGACGAGCCCCAGAAGTTGCGGAACTTCCGGGAACAGTCAAGGGTCGTGGAATTGTAGTAGATGTGCGAGTGAATATGCTCCTTGTCCGTGTGGGTCGTGACGATGAAGGCATGACGGCCCTTCGTCCAGCGCATAGCCAGCTCATAGCTTACCCGGTTTGCTTCTTCCGGGGAGATCTCTCCGGGATAGAAGGACTGGCGGATCTGATAGCACAGCACATCCTTGCCTTGCTTTTGCTCCCGGCCCGTCATGGCCTTGTAGCTGGCCTTTGCCAAAAGGAACTCGGCAGCCACCGTGGCCGGGTCGCACTCATAGGAGGATATGTATTTCCCGCTCCCTGTCTTTTCGGGATTTTTCCCATAGTCCAGGCAATCACGGATAGCTTCGGATATGCTTTCTCCTTCGTTGGCGTGGCGTTGCAGTAAGGTGGTCGTTGCCAGAGAAAATCCCTCCCTTCATAAAGAACGGCGGCCCCACCGAGCCGCCGTCAGTCTGTTTTACTTCGGGCCAAGTTGGCCCGAGGCTGTCAGCTTGTGATGAACTGGCGCAAAGAAAGGTTCAGACTGTCCAGTCCTGTGATAACAACTCCGGCACCCGCCTGCAAGCCATAGGGGGAAAGCAGGAACGCAATCACCAGATAAATGACGCCGCCCACCGGGTAGTTGATGAAGAACAGCCCCACGCCCAGCAGAGCCATGATGACCGAGGCTGCCGTCAGGAGGAAGGAGGACAGGGAGAACAGGAACAGCAGGACGGCCACAAGGACGGTCAGGAACAGGATAAGCGGTGCGGCAATCAGTTTGAGTATCAGTCTCATAGGTTCAACTCCTTTCTATCATCTTTCTACCTATATTTTACCATGTAGGCGCAGGGGCAACAATGTTGTAGACGGTTAGTAAATCTTGTCTGGTTTTTTTTAAAAACATATTGACAGTGCTGAATCGAAATATTATAATGTAATCACAATTAGAAATTGATAATACTGCGGAGGTATAAAACATGAGTGGTAATTTGGTAAAAAAAGGGCAAGTAGGTGCCCTACAAACTTTAGAAAATTTCATTTTTCAAACAGGACTGGAAAATGTAAAGACATCTATCAACACTAAAACCGGTACAGCTAGTATTACAGGTTCAAAGGACGGTTATCAATATACAACAACTGTAAAACGGGAAAAGCATGGCGTGGTCCAGACACAGGCTTCGTTTGAGACCAATCTTGGGAAGGAGGCCTTGATTTCGCAAGTTAAGCAGTTGCTTAAAGAAGGTTACCGCCAGCGTGAGGTTGCTGATATGTTGGGTATATCTCAATCATTGGTTTCAAAATATTCGAGATATTAAGTCAGATGATTGCAACTTCGGGCCAACTTGCCCCGAGGTTGCAATTCATGCTTTGAGGAGAAAGTTATATGGACTGGAATACGATACTTGAAACTAGCGCCGCAGTAATAGTCAGTTTTGGCGGGGCTGGTGCAATAATCGCGGGAGTAACAAAATTCGCCGCTGATAAAATTGCTGACAAACTGGAAAAAAAGTATGAACTTAAACTGAGTAAAGAACTGGAGTCGTTTAAGAGTAAACTAGAAAATAGGTCTTATGTAAGCAAAACACGATTTGATGCAGAATTTGGAATATATCGTCAGTTATCTGTAACAGCAGTCACTATGGTAAAAGAAATCAGTCAGTTGTTTCCTCGTTTCACTCGGGATGCCCGCAATGATTACGAGACATACAAAGGACGATATGATTCGGCGCTTGAAAAAACAGTCGTGTTTCAGGACACCCTTGCAGCTAATGCCCCTTTTATATCAGAAGAAGTGTATTTGCTATTTCGTAATTTGGAAGAAAAAAGCAAACGGCAGTTAGGCGATTTTATAGATTTCCGATTAAGGCCAGATGCAAATGACTATGTAATGGAATGTAAGGAGGAATACAAAGAAGTCTGGAGGCGAACTCAAGAAATACAATCTGACTTAGACACTATCATTCAAAAACTCCGTGAATACTTAGCAACATTAGAGGTGCTATGAAATAAGGAGGGATGCGGCCTTTATGTGGCTGCACCCCTCCTTATTATTTTTCTACCAGCGCAGAAAGTTCCGTGAGCACATCAGACACCTGCCCCCAGAGCTTTTCATAGTCCCGCTGGAGCCCGGCGATCTCCTCCGGGTACACGCCGAAGGTGTTGGCATGGACGGCCACCTGATTGAGATTGTTGGCGCACCGCCGCTGTAAGGACACCAGCTCCTTGACCGGGGCAAGGTCTACATGGAGGATATAGCCGTTCAGGGCCATTTTCCGCATATAGGCCCCGGCGTTGGTAATGCCTGCTTCGGCCATGCTCCGCTGTATCTGGGCCAGCTCGTCAGCCGTGACCATCACATGAAGATGCCTGTCACGCTTGCGCCGGGCCGTCAGCGTTCCTCCCGCTCCCGGCTCCGCTTGTGGGCGGGCGGCTCCTTCACTCTGTCCAGCTCCTTTTTCTCCGGCCCTTTGGGGAGCGGCGAGGGCGGCAGGTTGTTCAAAATGCCGTCCAGCATATTGTCGTTCTGTTCCTCGGAAAGCTCGACGGTATGCAGGTGGTTGTCTCTCTCGTTCATAGCGTCCTCCTTATCTGTCCTCATGGCACTTGTTGTGTCTGATCTTGTCGGGCTCCTTGGGGGCCTCCGGTCTGCGGGCCGCCTCCTTGAGCTGGGCCGTGATGGAGGGCCGGGCCGCCCGGTCAGGATTGCCGGGAGCCGGGCGCAGCTCGTAGTCCTCCATCTGCTTTTCCGTCAGGGGCTTCAAATAGGCCAGCTCTCCCCATGCCCGTATTGTGCCGCCCTCCACCATGCGCCGCTCGTCAAAGTTGATGATCTCCACGGGAGCGTTGCCGGGCGGCTTCGGGAAGGTGCCGAGGTCAACAGGCCGCTGGGTGGAATAGTAGCGGTAATACTCCGCAGACTCCCGGCCACCTGTGCGCTCCTGCACCTGAAACAGTTCCTTGTAATCATCAATGCGCTTGGCAAAGTCCTTTTCCGCTGTCTGGCTGTCGCTGTGGTAATGGCCCCAATAGTAGTCCCGCTGGCCGTTCTCCGTTTCGGTAAACTGCCATGTGACAAAGGGGCTGGGGGCCGCCTCGTCATAGCCCAGGGTAAAGCCCCGGCCATTGTCGAAGGTGACGGACTTCAAAATCTCATAGCCTTGGTTGATCTCTATGTGGTTTCCTCCTTTCCGGCCTCGGGCCAAGTTGGCCCGAAGGGATGAAATGTTACGAAATACCCGCTCAAACCGGGGCAAAAGGTATTAGGGTATTCCCACCCGGAAAACAGGCGGGAAAAGTCCCGAAATACCGGGCTTTTTCTCCGGGCAAATCGTAACAGACTACCCGGCTCCCCTCCTCTTCTTTCTCATGCGCTCCCGGCTCCTTCTGCGGTTTCCCTCGGCCTTGCAGGCGTCGGAACAATAGGCTTGCCTCCCCTCCGGGAGAAAGGGCCGCCCGCAGACAGCGCACAGCCGGGTATCTGGGGCCGGGCCATCCTTACAGATAGAGGCCATCAGCACCGGGTCAAGGGGAAGAACGGCCTCCCGGAAGTAGCGGCAGTATGCACCTGTCCACCACTTGCCCAGCATATAGCACTCACAGTCCAGCGGCAGGCAGCCATAGTCCCGATCATAGTTGGCGCACATCTCCGTGACCAGTTTGCGGATACCTTTTCGCTCGTCACGGGTCAGTTCCCGGCACATCAGGACTTCGGGCCAACTTGGCCCGAAGCAGGAGCCGCAGGACGCAGCCGTTTCAGGCAACGCAGCTTTTTGCTCCTGCACTCCTTGAAATAACGGCACCCGGCACAGCGGTCAGGGCCGCCGCCCGGGCGGGGGACTTCCTTCATCATTCTTTCATAGGGGCTGCTGGTAAAGTTCATGCCTCGTCCTCCGTTTCGTCCTCTGTCTCCATATCGCCGTAGGGGTCGGCCTCGTCATAGTCGTAATCGTCCTCGTCCAAGTCGGCGGCCTCATGCTTCGGGCGGTAGACCTTGAAATAATAAGCCGCTCCGCCGCCTACCAGCAGGACAGCCACGATCATCAGAAGATTGCCAACAGGGAAGCCGCTATCTTCCTCGGGTTCGGGTTCAGGCTCGGCAACAGGTTCCGGGTCGGGCTCGGGCTGTGTGACAGGCTCCGGGGTCTCGGGCTCCGGGTCAGCTTCAGCGAGAGCCAACAGGTCTTTTTCCGTGACGGCGTTCAGGAAGTACACATTGTCCTCGGTACGCTGACGGTCGATAATCAGGTAGAACACATTCTCGCTGGGCGTGGTAATCGTGAAAAACTCCTTGCCGTCCTCGTCGGTGGCGTTGTCCACCACTGTCCCCGTTCCGTCCGGGGTAAAGGGCTTGGCGGTGGTTTCCGTTGCGGCGGGCGGCGTTGTTTCCTCTGCGGGCTCGTCACTCTGGGCGTAGGCCGTGACGCTCATACAGGTAAGAGAAAGCAGGGCGGCGGTCAGAACCGCGGCCCTGCGAAGCAGCTTATTCCTCATGGTCGGTATCCTCCTTCGTTTTGTCAGACTTCGGGCCAAGTTGGCCCGAAGCGATAATGGTGGGGTCATTGAAAAATGCGGCCAGCTCGGCGGGCGTCAGTTTCAGGGAACGGACAGTCTGAACGATTATGCTGTTTTCTTCCTCCTGACGCTGTTTCTCCAAGTCCCTGACCTTGGCCTGCCATTCGGCGGCCTTCTCCCGGGCCTTTTCCAGTTCCCGGTCAATCTTTTCAAGTTTGGTCATATCATCGCTCCTTTCGGAAAATCAGTTCAAACGCCCAAAGGCGTAAAAGTGTTCCTGCCAGTAGCTTGTGTTGATACTGGCGTATTTGATAGGGTCGCCCGCATGGATCATCATACCGTTCCCCACATAGATACCCACATGGGAGACTGGCCCGGCGCAGTCGTAGGTCTGCGTAAAGAAGATCAGATCCCCCGGTCTTGCGTCAGCGGGCGATACATAGGCGCATTGATTGAAAATCCCGGTTGCCGTGGTGCGGGGCAGATTGTAAACGCCGCTGGCCGTATAGACCCAGCAGACAAAACCGGAACAGTCGAAGGAAGTGGAAGGACTTGACCCGCCCCACACATAGGGCCAGCCCAGATACTTTTCCGCCTCCGTGATAAGGGCCGCAAAGGCCGGGTCAGAAAGGGCCTCGCCCGGAATGGTATAATCACTTCCGGGGTCATAGCTGCCACCGCCGCCCGTGTAAATGTCATCCCACAGATAGGGCTTATTGCCCTTGAGCTCCAAGGTTATGTCGTAGATTTCCTTCTGCTCGGCATCCAAGAGGGAGCCCACCACCACGGGGAGGGTCTTATTCTGGAGCCGCACATGGAGAATGTAATACTCATAGGGCACCTCGTAGGTGTCCGTATGGGTGTTTCCGTCCTCGTCCGTCCATGTGTCTGTTTCGGTGCGGTAGCGTATCTCCACTTCCTCGGTCAAGGTCAGCTTGTACTGCGCCTCGAACAAGGCCCGGAGCTCGCTTTGCACATTTTCACGGGTATAGGTACGGAGCTTGGCAATCAGATAGGAGGTCAGCTCATAGGGGTTATGGCCCAGCTCGTCCACATTGTAGCGGTACTCGTCATAGCCGGGGTGGGTGCGCTCAATATTGGCGATCTTCTCCCGGAGCTCGTTTTCAAGGGCGGTGTAATCCTCGTTGGCTCCTAAAATATCCTCGTCCTCGGCGGTGTAGGAAGTCCCCACCACAGCGTTCATCATGCCCGTACCCAGCGAAGGGAGGGCAGAGAAAACAGAGTTGAGTATCAGGAACAGGCAGAACAACAGCAGAATGATGACGGCCCCGCCCTTGTGCCGGCGCACGAATTGGGCGGCATAGGCCGCCGCCTTTTCAGTGGTGGTAGCCGCCGCTCCCGCCGCCCTGGCGGTCTGCCTTGCGGCCTCCCGGGCCTGCTTGGCATACTCCCGTTTGATTTTCCATTTCTGGGCCATGCGGGAAAAGAAGCTGCTTTGAAGCTCTGGGTGCTCCTGTGCCATTCTCTGATAGTGGAGGTCAGCGCCCGCCTTCATGGTCTTGTGTTCCCATTTCTCCACCTGCCGGGCCGGGTGTTCCCGGATACGCCGCTTGGCGTAACGGCTGGCCTTATGCGCCCCGGCCTCCGCCAGAAGCTCGGTCTTGTGGGCTCCTTCCACACCCACATTCTCATGCTCTACTTCATGTATCTTGCGGTGGCCGTAAGCCCACACGCCAGCCCCCGCCGCCGTGATCGCCCGTTTGGGGAGGCTGGGCGGATTCTGGGGCTTCTGCTGGGCCAGCTTTTCTTTGGCCGCTTCCAGCTTGACAGCGGAGTGTTCAGCCTTGGTCTCAGCCCGCTCCTTCTTTTTCTCCTGCTTATCCTTTTTGTCCTTATGGGCGGACTGTTCTTCATGGTCAGCATCATGGCGGGTTTCGTCCTCCTGACGCAAGCGGGAGGACGGTTTTTCCCGTTCCCCGTCCTGTCTGAATTTCCCGGTGCTCGGGGACTTCGGGCCAACTTGACCCGAAGTAGGCTCCCCAGCCTGCCGGGTCATTTCTTCCTCCGTGAAATGGAGCCGCCCACGCTTGACCCGTTTCCCGGGTGGCCTGCCAGAGTGTTTAGCGATAGAAACGACCTCCTTTCTCTGGATATAAAAAGAGCCAGTCAATATCGCTGGACATTGAACTGGCACACCTCTTTGTTGAATTGCGGCTGTGAGATCGGGCGGTACTGGCCCGGCCCTATCCGCATGGTAAATCGTAAATCTCCGTCTTTGGGATAGGAAAGACCTGCATACTCGGGATAACTCCCCAAGATACGCTTTGCCTCCTTGGTCAGCGGATACAGGTAACGGAACATCCTACCGTTGATCTTTTCAATGCCTTTGTGCTGGCAGTAGCCATAGGTCAACCAATGCCGCCGGGCTACGCCGTCAAAGGTAGCGTTTTCTTCCAGCAGGAGTCTTGCGCTTCTCGGATGTATCTTCTCCCCGGTCACGCTGTCCCGGTAGACGCTGGTAGTGAAGCTCCCGCAGTATCGGAAGTTGCTGGCCTGATAGACATAGCCGCATTTCCCCATGATACCGTCTGCCAGCGTATAGAGGAAAAGAAAGTCCGTGTTTTCTCGGAGCCACTTCACAAGAGCGGAAATGACAAGGCTGCCAAAGCTCTTTGTGCCGTTGTACTCGGGAAGAAAGCACATTTTTCCAATCTCGATATAGTCTGTTGTTACCAGACTGTGCCGGGGAAAATCTTTCGGATGGTCTGCAAGGGCTGTGTTCCCCAGCCCAGCACCACGACACCGCAAAGGCAGTTATCTACGAAAAAGCCCAAGTGATACTTGTTGAGCCGGGGCATGACTTTGGAATAGTGGTATTGCCGAATAAAGGACACCGCCTGCTCCTTAGGTATCTCCCGCACCGTCAGACGGAACTTCGGGCCAACTTGGCCCGAAGCGGCCTTACTCATTCTGTGCCTCCTTTTCCTCCGGGCGGGTGGTCATAATGGAGTAGAGCTTGGTATTCTTCGGGAAACGGTCAACAAACGGGATGGTCACATTTCCGAAGAACAAAAGCCCTTCGCCGGAGTTGGAGTGGGTCACATAGGAGAGCTGGTGGGGGCTGATCCCCAACTGCTTCGCCAAAATCTGCCTGTCCCCCTGCGCCTGTGACAGAAGCACCATGAAGTCAGAGTTTTCAAAGATGTTCTCAATCTGGCGGCTGGCAAGGAGGTCTTTCACATTCTGTGTAAGTGCGCTGGGGACGCAGCCCTTCTTACGGAGCATTTTCCAGATGGTCACAAAGTAGCTGGAAGTCAGCTCGTCCTGCAACAGAACATGGAACTCGTCATAGTAGCACCATGTAGCGATACCGTGGGCGAAGTTGTGAGAAACCTGACTGTTCATCAGGTCGTTGATGATGTGCATGGCGATAGTACGAAGGCCCGCCCCCAACTTCTTCAAGTCAAAGCACACCACACGGGCGTTTTTGTAGTCCACATTAGTCTTGTTGTTGAAGATGTTGAGAGAGCCCGACACATAGATTTCAAGAGCCGTTGCCAGCCGCTTCGCCTCGGGCTCGGTCTGCTGGCACAGAAGGTCATACAGGTCTTGAAGCGTCGGGAGAGGCGTATTGTCCGGGTCATTGAGAAAGTCCCGGTACACCATGCGGGCACAGCGGTCAATGATGGTGCGCTCCACAGGCTGTAAGCCGTCTTTGCCGCCTACAATGAGCTCCATCAGGGACAAGATGAAATCACATTTCAGGCTGATAGGCGAAACCTCGTCATCCATGCTCACATCCAAGTCCATCGGATTGATATGGTGCGGGCTGTTGGGGGCGATCTCCACCACAAGCCCGTCCTCCCCGAACTGGCGCACCAGCGGCGAATATTCGCCCATCGGGTCGAGGATGATAATGCGGTCATTGGTGGCGAAAAACACATTGACGAGCTCCCGTTTTCCGGCAAAGCTCTTGCCCGAGCCCGGTACGCCGAGGTACAGGCCGTTGGGATTTTTCAGCTTCTTGCGGTTTGCCATGATGACATTGTGGGAAAGGGCGTTCAGGCCGTAATAGATGGCCTCGCCGTCCATACGGAGCTCTTGCGTCATAAACGGCACGAAAATAGCGGTGGAGCTGGTGGTCATACCCCGCTGTATCTCGATACCGTTGTAGCCAAGAGGCAGGCTGGACACAAGGCCCTGCTCCTGCTGGAAGTCCAGCCGCTTCAATACGCAGTTGTATTTCTGCATGATACCCGACACCGTGAACAGGTCGTTGTCCAGCTCCCGGCGGGTGGCGGCGGTGTTTACCACAAGGAAGGTCAGAAGGAACATTCGCTCGTTGCGGTTCTGCAAATCGTTCAGGAGATTTTTTGCGTCCTGACTGAATGTAACGAGGTCGGGGGGAAGTATGTCCATATCGTAGCCGCTTCGGACGGCCTTTTTCTGTTCTTCCACCTTCATTTTGTCAATGTCGCTGACCTTGCCCTTGATGGTCTTGATGGCCTTGGCTTGGTCTACCGTCTGGATGTGCATGGTAATGGTCATTTCAGCGTCCACCTCCAACAGCTCGGCAAGGAGCTTGTCAGAGAGCTCGGAGGCCATGATCTGCATATAGGAGGCCGCTCCCCATGTGGAGCCCATACGGAACAGGCGACTCTGGCGGAAGTCAAAGCTGGTGGGAGCAATAAATTCTTTTGTCCCCAGTCCAGTTTTGGCTATCATATCCCATGTGAAGCGGAAGGGCTCGGTGCCGCCGGGGTGGAGCTGGCCGTGAAGGATTTCCAACCGTTCCAGCCCAGAGAGGGGCCGGGACTGTACCCCCAGCTTTTTGAAGTTGCCGATTATGTCGGCTTCCACACGCTCCAAGCGGGGCTTGGCGGCGGCGAGGCTGTCAGCCGACACGCCGAAGGTCAACAGCTTCGTCCTTACAATGCCGTTGTTGCTCTTGGCGATCTGGCCCTCCAACATTTCCACATACTCGTTTCGCATTTCGCTGTACCCGTCCTCCCGCATAGGGATATTGAGCTTGTACTTGCTCTCCGGGCGGCTCCTGTGGTTGATGAAGGAGAGCTGGAACGGAAGGGAGCTGTCAAAGGAATTGAGAAAAGCGCAGTAGCCGTCAAAGATAGCACTCTGGTCATCGGCCTGCGCCAACTGGTAGTTGATGTCCTCATATTCCATGCTCTTGGTATAGAGCTTGTCATTTACCCGGCAGATACCATCCTTGAAAAGCTCCCGGTATGGGATGGTCTGCTGTGCGGTCTGCGGCCCGGCCTTTTTCGGCTGGGCCTGTTTCTTGGGCCTGCGGTCAGGACGCTTTCTTTCTGCGCCCGGCTTTGCCGCCCTTGTGGTGGTCTGCAATCGGCAGTTCCTCCTTTCGGTTCAGAAAAGCATAGAAATTCTCGGTCTTGTAGGGCCTGACCCGTGGCAGTAAAAACCTTGTTCGGATGATGTTGCGGAGCACCTTCTCAAAGGGAAGTCCGTCCTTCTCGAACATGGCGAACAGGAAACACGGCATCATCAGGCCGATCATCAGGAACAGGGCCGTACTGTTCCCGATGTGGGAGCGGGTGAACAGGTAAAACGGGATACCGATACCGCCCGCTATGGAAAAACAAATAAGCTGGCGCTTCGTCAGGTTGAAGGCCAACTTGGTCTTAATACGGCTCAAATCGTTGGGTACTGGCACATAGGCCAATGAAGTCACCTCCTTGGAGCTTCGGGCCAACTTGGCCCGAGGTCATCGTTCTGTCAGGCGGGCCGGGGCCTCCCTCCGGGCGGCCTGCGCCGCCTCAAGGCCCGATTGCCGGGCCCGCCAATACTCGGGATTGTACCGCTTGACGGAGCGGTTGATATTTTCCTCAAAGGCTGCCTTGTCCCTGATACGCTCGGGGATTTTCCAGAGCTTCTTGTCCAAGAGCTCCCGCAGCACAACTTCCTCCTGCGTATCTTCCTCAAAGCAGAGGTAGCCGCCACACCGGAAGCCGCACCGCTTGGCCGCCGGGGAGAGAAAGGCCGTCACTTCTTTTGAAACCATTGTCCCGCCGTGGCTGGCGGTGCTCACAAGGAACACACCAGGGCAGAGCATATCGTAGGTCTGCACCTTCCCCCACGGGGACTTGCTCGGTTCCTGATACATCATCGTTCCGCCCCTTTTGCGGGCTTCTCCCTCGGAGGCCGGGAGGCCCTTTCTTTGGCCGCTTCTTTGGCCCCGGCCTCTAACTGGCCTTTAATAGAGGGCCGTTCCTGTGCGGCGGCCACCGCCCGGAGCCGTTCGATCTCCGCCGAGTAGGCTTCGATGACTGCCCCTTGAAGCTGTTTGCGGAAATCCCCGGTAATGGGCTTCGCCGTGTCCCGGTAGCCTGTCCGGCTGGTCTTGTCAGGTTTGCTGGGCATCCCTACATAAAGTCCCTTGTCGGTCTGGAGGATTTTGAAGTCCTCCACCACAAAGCAGTCGTTGAATTTCACGCTGGCGAAGCCTAGCAGGTTCCCCATAGGCTGAATGGCCCGGACGCTTACATCCAGCTTCATGGGGGCGGCTTCCTGTGCGGGCGCTTTCATTTCCTGTTCGGTCATGTTGTTTATTTCCTCCTTCCCGGGCCGGGGTATAACGGCCCAGCCCTGATAGTCATAGCCAGCCGCATGGATAGCGGCGAGAGTTTCTTTTGATACCTTCCCCGTAAGGAGCAAATCGGTATCAGCCGCAAAAGCGAGTATATCCCGCTCATTAAATTCCTCCGGGAATTTCCCGTTGAAAGTGGGGCGCATCTCCCCGTTTTTGTCCATCTTGTAGCGGAGCGGGGCCGCTCTTGGCATGGCGCACCTCCTTTCCAGCCTCGGGCCAACTTGGCCCGAAGTGTGATTTAATGGGCTCCAAATATGGACTTTGACAGGCTCCCGGTCTTAAAGAGCACGAAAACCAGAAGCACCGTGTAGCCCACACATTCCCAGATGGCGGCCATTATATCGCCGCTTGTGGCGATACCCTGCACCAACACGGCGTAGATTGCCATGCACACCATAATGAGCATCCCCTGAAATCCGATAGCGAACAGGGACTTGAAATAATTCTGGCCCATGTGTCCCGCCTCCCGGTTTGCGCTGGTGGCGAAGGGGATTGGGGCCAGACTGGTCATCAGGTAAATTTCAATCATGCGCCCGTAGACGATGACGAAGATCACGATGTTCAGGGCTGTCATGGTAAACTGCACAAAGAAGGATTGCAGGAAGATACCAAGGAGCGGCCCCAGCTCCATCGCCTCAAGCTGGGTCTGCATATCGTTCAATACATCAGGCGTGACGGCGGTGGAGCCTTGTATCAGGCCCGCTGACTGCTGGATGACGTGCTGGGACACATCGAACACCGCCATAACGATGTTGAAGGTGTTGGACAAAATCAACACCGCAACGAAGGTCTTGAAAATCCACTTGAAGAAGATCCATGTGTCAAAGTTGTGCAGGTTGTTGTGGTCGATCAGCATTTGAATGAGCTCGTAGGTCATCACGAAGGTAAGCACCAGCCCGGCGATAGGCAGGATGACCGTTTCAGAGAGCTGCCGTATCATGGAAAAGACCCCGGCGTTCCATGCCGCCGGGGTCATCCCTACCTGTGCCGCAATCTCTCCGACCTGCTCATTCACGCCCGTAAAGAGCCCGCCGAGGTTTCCCATGATACCCTCGACCAACAGCCCTTTGAGCCATTCCGTGATAGCGTCGAAGATACTTTGCATCGCTTACTCCTTTTGAAAGTTAGAACAGGTTTGCCAGCAGGGGGATCAGGTTCATGCTCAGCAGGACGATACCGCCGCCAGCCATGAGCTGCTTCATGCCCTGGGACTTTGCTTATGTGTGATAAAGAAGTAATAGAAGTGTAAAAAATTTTGCCGTTCCTATCCGGCACATGAGGTATGTCGGATAGGTCGGGCGGTTAGGTGTCGGGCAGTTCTACCTTGCCGACAAAAGAATAATAGATTTCGATTTCCTGTCTGCGTAACTTGCCCCGGCGTTTCCCGTCAAGGGCAACGCTTTCATGGACAACGATTTTCTCCACAAACTCCCGCAGCAGAGTAGGGGTAAGTTCTTCAATGGTAGTGTGCCTGCGTACCACATTCATAAACTTTTCAGCGTTTGCGGTGGCTTCCTGCGCTTTGGAAAGTTCTTCCCGCAGTCTGGCGGCACGTTCTTTCAGTTCTTTCTGCTCGGCTTCATAGTCTGCCGACAGCTCTGTGAAACGCTCGTCCGATATGCGCCCGGTTACGCTGTCCTCATACAGCCGCTTGAAGATAGCAGATAACTCGGCTATGCGTTTCTCGGCGGCTTCCAGCTCCTTTTTCTTGGCGGCGTTCCTGCGTCTGTCCCCGTCCTCATTCTGCTCGATTAAAAGCTTCATAAACCGGGCTTCATGCTTTGCCGCATAGCTGGTAACTTTCCGCAGATTGGAGAGTACGCCAGCGGTCAAGAGGTCAGTGCGGATAAAGTGCGCTGTGCAGTCGGCGGTGCGTTTCTTGTAGCTTCCGCAGATATAACAGTCCTGCTTGCGCTTGTCCGTCTGGTATCGCTGCTGGTACATGACGCTGCCGCAGTCGGCACAAAAGAGTATGCCGGAGAACAAGCCCACTTCGTCATAACGGTTGGGGCGTTTGCGCTGCTTGCGTAACTCCTGCACCCGTTCCCACGTTTCCCGGTCAATGATAGGCTCATGGTGGTTCTCAAAAACCGCCTGCTTTTCCGGGGGATTTTCTATGCTGTGTTTCAGCTTGTAGGACGGCTTCTCGGTCTTAAAGTTTACCAGACAGCCCGTATATTCCCGGTTTTCCAGCAGATGAACCACGGTATTGGTCGCCCACTTGCACTCATAGCCGGGGTGGTAGCGGCGGGTGCTGCCCGTCCTGCGGTATTCCAGCGTCCCCGGCGTGGGGATTTGCTGCTCGGTCAGCATACGGGCTATCTTGGTCGGACCGTTCCCGGCAAGGCAAAGGCTGTAAATCTGCCGTACCACCGGGGCGGCTTCCTCGTCAATGATAAAGTTTTCGTCCTCGTCCATGAGGTAGCCATAGACGGGCTTGCTTGTGATGGGCTTTCCGCTCATGCCCTTAGAGCGTTTTACTGCCTTGATTTTCTTGCTCGTATCTCTCACCAGCCATTCGTTAAAAATGTTCCGCAGCGGGGCAAAATCATTTTCCCCCTGTGCGCTGTCCACTCCGTCATTGATAGCGATGAAGCGGACACCTTTCTGTGGGAAAATCATTTCTGTGTACATTCCCACCTGTAAGTAGTTTCGCCCTAACCTCGACATATCCTTGACGATAACTGTCCCGACTTTCCCTGCTTCAATGTCTGCAAGCATGGCTTGAAATCCGGGTCTTTGAAAGTTCGCACCGGAATAACCGTCGTCGGTGTACCAGCGCAGATTAGAAAATCCATTCTGTTTGGCATAGGTTTCCAAAATCCTCTTTTGGTTGGAAATGGAATTGCTCTCGCCTTGCAGCTCGTCCTCATGGGACAGTCTTGGGTAAAGGGCGGTAATGAGTTGCTGGGTGGTCTGTCTTAACATAAATTCCTCCGTTTCCGACAGCCAGCCCCACTATTCCGTACCTTGATTGTACCACATGGGGCGGCTGTCTGTATAGCGGCAAAAGCGTCAAATCTGCTTCTTTACGGTCGGTAAAAATGACGGTTTTTCAATCAGGCTTATCACAGGTCAAATATCCGGCGGCGGCTTCTGCTTCCAGCACTTTCATCATCTTGTCAGCGGCGGTGTCGGTCGCCCCCTCCTTGAAAAAGCCAGACACCACAAGGATTGTGTTGCCTATCCTCGTTTCGGTCACGCAGTCCGGGCGGCGGGCAGGGCGTTTGTTTCTCTGGGTGTCGGTCATAGGCAAATCTCCTTTCCGGCAAGCAGCCGTTTCAGCTGTTCCATTTTTCCCTGTGCGGCGGCTTTCCTCAAATTCTCCCCGGTAAAGCAGAGAGGGGAACACATTTCAAGCAGGCGGTCATAAATCCGGGCGTGGGCGGTGTCCTCCGGGTGCTGCAATTCCTCCAGCGTGAGGTTGGTCGTCACAATCAGCGGCTTCCTGCTCCGGTAGCGGCTGTCAATCACATTGTAGACCTGTTCCAGACCGTATTCTGTGCCACGCTCCATTCCAAAATCGTCAATGATGAGCAGGGGGAAGCTGCAAAGGCGGGAAATATATTCGTTCCTGCCCGCAAAGCTGGCGGCAAGGTCGTTTAATATTGCTGCAAAGTTTGTCATGCACACCGGGACTTCCTGCTCCATGAGGGCGTTTGCAATACACCCGGCAAAATAGCTTTTCCCAGTGCCTACCCTGCCCCACAAGAGCAGCCCGTAGTTCCCGTCCTTTATCTGTTCCCAGCGTGCCACATATCCGGCGGCGTTCTTCATCTGCGGGCAGCTGCCGTTATCGTTGGCAAATGTCCAGTCCTGCATGGTCTTGTCTGTAAAGCCCTGCCGTTTCAGCCGTTCCACCGTTTCAAGGTGGCTGCGCCGCTTCTCGGCGGCTTCCCGTTCCTTACGGGCTGCCCGCTGGCAGTCGCACTCTGACGGGTGGCGGTCACGCCCGAAAAAGGTCTTGCCCTCCGGGAAATAGGCTTCTTTGGGTTTCCGGCATTTGCCGCAGTATAAAAGCCCGTCCTCCCCGGTGTAATCCTCCGGCTCGGCTGTGGTGTCGGTCATAGGCAGTATGGTGTTGTGGATTGTATCGGTCATAGGCTTTCTCCCTCCTTGAATGAATAGTCCGGTATGCCTTTCTTTGGCTTCTCTTTGGCAGCGTCCTCCTGCGCCCACTTGTAAATGGTGGCTGCATGGCTCTGGTACTGCTTCCCGGTGGAAGCGATGTGGCAGGAAAGGCGGTCAAGGTAATACTCCCACTTGCCGGGGAAGTCCTGTTCCAGCTCCAAAAGTTCTGTGTCAGAAAGAAATACATTTTTATATCTGCCATAAGCGGCGGGGGGCTGCCCCTCACTCGCTCCTTTTGTTTGGCTCTCTATTAGGTTGTTTATATTAGTTTGGTTAGGGGACGGTTTTCCGACCGTCATAAGGTCAGTTTTCCGGCTGTCAGTTGGTCGGTTTCCCGCCCTTATGAGGGTCGGTTTTCCGTCCGTCAGTTGGTCGGAAAACTGTACCACTGGAATAGGCGGCACTTTCACATACAGACGGTTGGCGGCAGAAAAGCCCGTCCGTCTGCGTTCCAGCAGCCCGGCAGCGTCCAGTTCGTTCAGTGCGCCCTTTATGGTGGTGCAGCCTTTATCCAGCATTTCCGCTATCTCTGCTATGGGGTAGACAATGTATATCCGTCCCTCGCTGTCCTGCCAGCCGTTCTTCTGCGAAAGGGTGGAACGGTCTAACAGCAGCGCATACAGCAGCTTGGCGGTGTGGGATATGTCCATTTTCAGCAGGAAACGGGGGTAAGGCAGGTAAGCGGGCAGCTCCGTTTCTGCGGTCATATAATCAGCGATAGGGTTCACCTCCTTGTGGTGTCTGTCTATGGGTTCTGTTACGCTTTTATGGGGCGTTTTCGGGGGAAAAGGATAAATGTATCACGCACCCTTTGACACCCTCCAAAAAAGCCTTGATTTATGCGGGTTTGAAATGCCCTAAAGCGTGACATTTCTCCCTTTGTTTCCGCTTCCGTTTGGCGGCGTTTATCCGCTTCATGCGTCCGGCGCAGTCCGGGCAGTATTTCCCCCGGTTGGATTTTGGGAAGAAGAACGCCCCGCAGACAGCGCAGCGTTTCCGGCTTCCCCGGCGCAAGAGGGCGGCTTCCAGTGCTTCATCAAGGGGCAGGACAGCGGCGGTAAACCAGCGGCAGAGCAGCGAATAGCTGATACTCTGTACACACACGCAAGGCTCGCCGTCCTCCAACAGCAGGCAGTTCCCGCTGTCATAGTTGCAGCACTCATGCACAAGGCGGCGGGCTGCCCGGTACTGGCGGTAGTCCATGCGGGGGATATTACCGTTCATGGCTCTGCTCCTTTCTGCGCTGCGGCTCGCTCCGGCGTAAAATCTGGTCGATATTGCCCTTGACAGTCTGCAAGCGGCGGTATTCCTCCCGTTTTGCCCGGTAATCGTTGTAGCCGCTGTTTTTCTCTTTGATAAGGGCTTCAATCTCTGCTTGCAGGGCTTTATAGCCCGGCAGCTTGGAAATGCCGTTTTCTTTGAAATAGCGGGCGGCTGCGTCTGCTATGATAAAGTCGCTTTCGTGCTTCTGTCGGTAGGCTGCTTTTGCTTTGGCGTTTTTCTGCTGTTTCAGCCCGTCCCGGACAGGGCGGGTCTTGGAATAGGCAAGTACCTGCCGTTGCAGCTCCTTTTTCCCGTTCAGCGTCTTTTCCACCTGCTTCAGCTCTGTAAGGCTTTCCTGCATGGCGGCATAGGCGGCAGAACAGGCTTCGTCCAGTTCCTCCGGGGAGGAAAAGCCGTACTGCTGATAGGCGGTAACGGTAGCTGCCATTTGCTTTAGGTTGTGCTTTGCCGCCCAGCGGTCATAGCCCACGCCCTTGCCCTCGGCTCGCTTGGCTTCCCGGTCAACCATGCGCTGCAAGGTGTTGTCTGCCGGGGTGGTTTTTGCAGCTTTTTCCCCTTGTAACGGCTTTTTAACTGCGGCAGGGTATTCGGGTATGGCTTTGGTCTGTTCGGCAGCTCTGTGGGCGTTCTGCGTGAGCAGGGCAAGGACAGCAGCCTTGTCAAAATCGTCCCCCAGCTTTCGGGCTGTGATAGGCTTTGTCCTGTCCGGCGTGAGGTAGGAAAGCCGCCCCCGGCTCTCCTTGACGGTCACGCCCTCCCGCAGCAAAAGAGAAGAAAACTCGTCAAAGCTGCCAGCTTGGGAAAGTGCCTGCCGTATCGTCCGGCGCAGCTTCGCCTTGTCCGTTTCAAACTTGGTGGGCTTGGTCGGCTGTCCGGCGGCTTCTCTGGCGGCGTTCTCTTTGTCAAGGGCAAGCTGCCCTTTCTTTGCCGCCCAGTATTCCCGTTCGGTTATCCGTTCCTTGCTGCCGTTCAAGAGGTCGATTTGGTAAAGCCCCTCCCGGTGGCACATTTCCATGACTTCGCTCTTGAAATATTCCATAGCGGCGTTGGTGCAGCGGTGCTTGCAGCCCTCCAGCGTGTCGGCTGGTCTGTCCATGTAGGGCAGAAGCGGGACTTCGTAAATCCGCAGGGAGTTGATGACGATATGCACATGGATATTCCCGCTGTGGTTATGCCCGTCCGGGTGGGTGCAGATTAGGGCTTGGTGTCCGGGGAAATGCTCCTTGCAGAACTGCTCGCCCAACTCCTGCGCCCGGTCTACGGTCAAGCCGTTGTCTGTCCCGTCCCGTGGGTCAAAGCTGATGATATAGTGGTGGCTTTTCACATCTTCCCGTTTTTGGTTTTTCTCATAGCGGAGATTGGCTCGCATACAGGCAACGGCGAAATCCTCGCCCCCGCAGTTAAGGGAAGAAATGCGGTAGTCCTCCCTCGGTATCAGCCGCCCGTTTTCATCAAGGGTGGGCTTCATGGTAAACTCGTCATGCTCAAATGTGAGGTAGGCTTCCGCTGCGCCATAGTCGGCATTTTTAGAGCTGATATGTTTGAATGTTGCCAACAGCATCACCCACTTTCTGCAAGACTTCAAACTTTAGGGCAGCAAGGTCGGAAACCGCCGCCCGTACCTCCCCGGCAAGCTGCGGATAGGGACTGTGCCACTCGTTCAGCGTCCGGGCTATCTGGTTTAAGTTGCCGCCGATCCTCCCGTATTCGGCGGTCAGCTTCCCGACAGCGGCAAGCAGCTCGTCATTGATGGGGGAAACGGTTATGATGGGGCGTATGGCTGCCCCGGTTATGGCTTGCCGGATAAACTCGGCTTGGCTCATGTGGTAAGCAGAAAGCCGCTGGGCAAACTCGGCGTATTCTTCCTCGGTCATGCGTGTTTTGACTACCCGGCTGCGGTGCGGCGTGTTGTATCGTTTCATAGGTGGTTGACCTCCTTTCTGTGCGTGGTGTCCTCTCACTAATAGGAGAAAAACAGGGTGTGAAGCGGAACTGTTTTTGAAAAATCCGAAAAATATTTTGAGGGGTTTTTCAGCGGCGCAAGCCGCATAAGCAGGGTTTGGGGAAGGCACTCCCCAACAAGATTCCCGCAGGGGCAAAATGAGCGATAAGCGAATTTTGGCACCTCGGTAGAATCTTGCTCTAAGAAACTGCCGGCCTGCCGTTCACTTGCTACTGCCACTTTTTCAGAAAATCTATAACCAGCTTTTTTTATAAAAGGCTGCGGGCTGGCGTTTTTCCCTTACTCCCTACAAACCACAAAAGAGCAGAATGGACGGACTTTCCGGCAAGAACTTTTCCGGCGGCTCGGTCTTTCCCGACAATAAGGCGTTTCGGAAGCTGCGTTTTGCCCGCTGTCTGAAAAAAATGGCAGCCTTTTTTGGTTTCACTGTCTAATACGGAACTTTTGGAAATTTGCCAAAAATGGACGCAAAAAAAGCAGCAAATCTTTTTCGGATTTACTGCTTCATGTGCCGCTGCGGTGCGGCGGGATGGATATTCAGTTGAAATAAAAGAGGATGGTGGTACTTTAGTCTATCGACTCTTTACTAACTATTAGGTAATCTTGAAAGATTTTCCTTGAATTTATCTAAAGAATGTTCATTGTTTCCCGCAAAAATAAGTGGAATTGTATATTCATATGATATGCCATTTTCATAGTCCGATAATTGTATTTTTATAGTATCATCCCTCTCATCTTTAGGTGCTATATATATGAATGAATTTTTATTTATATCAGATATTTTCCCTTTTTCAGAAGAAACAGTATAACCCCAGTCTGTTAAATTTGTCTTTATTGTAACTTCTGTTTCTGTTTCTTTTCTAGTCTGCAATGCTGTTTTATCGATTTGGATATCAAAAGGAGTCGAACCTAACAATTCACTGTTTATATTTACAAGTTCTTCTCCATTTGTTTTAGAAATATTAGATTCATCTTCATAATTTTGTTGAGATTCATCTTTTGGTGTTTCTCTGTTACATCCTAATAAAAAGCATAAAATAATTAGTACTAATACAGAAAGTTGTTTTTTTTGCATTTATTTCTCCTTTCATATTATCAAAGAAAGCACTGAGAGTACTTTCAAGAAATTATGAAATATTCTCAATGCTTTCTATTTTTTGATTATAAACTTGCCGGTAATGATACTATGTTAATTTATCTCTTTCGCGTAACCTTTGTTGCAATATACACATGCACCATTCACCCATTTGTGAGACATTTCAATCGTCTCAACTTCATAAATGCTTACTTCTCCACAAATTAAACATTGTTTGTAATTATATACATGACGTGTCGCACATTTATCCCAGTCATCATATATACCAGGCATTTCATCTTCATATCCATATTACTGGGGAGAACCCCAACTATGAGTATGAGCGGCAAATACAGTCATTGGAGCAGCTACAATTCCAGCTACTACTGAAAGTGCTAAAATAGATTTTCTTAAATTCATAAGTTCCTCCCTTTCCTTAAAAATACATAGCTCTTTGTTACATTGTCATTTTAACATAATAATTGGTAAAATGCAATAATTTATTTTCTATTTACGAGAAAATACTGTGCATATTATCTTATTTAGGAATAGTTAAGGCGGCTACCTAAATCTTTTTATTACTTTACCGCACATGAGCATTGGAAGCCGGGTTGTCGGCTCCGTAACCTTCCAGCAGGTTTACGATACCCCATGCGCCGAGGCCGCAGCCGATAGCCATAACCAGAACCTTCAGAGTGTCAACAGCAGAAGCAAAAAATTCCATATACATTTCCTCCATTTGATAAAAGATTGAATTGTGGGTAACAAAAAACCGCCCTTTCAGGCGGCGAACCTCGGGCCAAGTTGGCCCGAAGTCCATCTATCAGTTAAACGAAATCGTCTGCGCTATCCAAATCGTCATAATTGAGAATGTCAGCGTCCTCGTCAGAGGTGTCCACCTCATACACCGTGTATTCTTCCTCGGGCTTTAGTCTCAATCGCCGGGAAGTCAGGCGTTCCAGATGAAAGGCGTTCCGTTTACTGTCATATTCCGCTGTGTAGCGGTAGTTGGGGTGCTGCTTCAAATCGTACTTGGGCGAAAAGAACGGGGGCAGGCCCCGGAGCTGTAACAGGCACTTGTTTCCAGGCATGGTAGTGATCTCGCTGGTGGTCAGAAGTTCCCGGCCCAAACGCTGGGTGTTGAGTCCATAGCTCTCTGACTGGCCCCGTGTGCGGCTGTCCGTCTGCATGGAAATCGTTGCCTTACCCAGCCAGTTTTCCGAGATGTCCTTTAGAGTGGACGCCTCCCGGCCTCCCAGAAACACAATGCTGTCCATATTGCCCATGATCGTTTCCGCATGGTCTTTGTAAAGGGCCTTGCATTGGCTCATGGCCTGATAGAACAGGGTCAGACTGATTTCTCTTGACCGGATGACGGCCACGATTTTTTCCAGCCCCGGCACCTGTCCTGTGTTGGCCGCCTCGTCCCACAGCACCCGCACATGATGGGGCAGGCGGCCTCCGTATTTGTTGTCGGCCCGCTCACACAGAAGATTGAACATCTGCGAAAAGGCGAGGGCCACGATGAAGTTATAGGTACTGTCCGTGTCGCTTATCAGGAAGAACAGGGCCGTTTTCTCGTCTCCCAGCTTGTCAAGCTCCAGCTCGTCGTAGCTCATGATCTCCCGAAGCTCCGCAATATCGAAGGGGGCCAGTCTGGCCCCGCAGGAAATCAATATGCTTTTAGCGGTCTTGCCGCTGGCCAGCTTGTATTTGGCATACTGGCGCACAGCGAAGTGCTGGGGGTTGCGCTTGGCGAGGCCGTCAAACATATAGTCCACAGCGTTCTTGAAGCTCTCGTCATCCTCCCGGACTTCCATGCTGTTTATCATCTCCACCAGCGTATTCATGTTCCGTTCTTCCTCCGGGCCCTCAAAGACGATATAGGCCACAAGGGCGCAGTACAGAAGGGTTTCAGCCTTCGTCCAGAACTCGTCCCCCTCTTTGCCGTCCCCCTTGGTATTGGCAATTAAGGCATTGACGAATTTCAGCACATCACTTTCCGTCTTGATGTAGGACATGGGGTTGTAGTGCATGGACTTGGAAAAATCAATGCTGTTGAACACTTTGACCTTGTAGCCCTTCTTCCGTTGCAGGAAATAGCCACATTGGGAGAGGGTGCCGCCCTTGGGGTCTACCACCACATAGGACGAATGGGCTTGAAGAAGCTGGGGCGTGAGCCAGAAGCGGGTCTTGCCCGAGCCTGACGAGCCGATGACACAGGCGTTTAGGTTTCTGGCGTTGGCCGGGATCTTGGGCCGGGTGTTCATCGTGAGAAATTCCGTCCCAGTCAGAATGACATTGTTCTCAAACTTGGGGTCTACAAAGGGCTTTATATCCGCCTCCGTACCCCAGCGGGCGGAACCGTATTCCATATCCCGGCGAAATTTCCGGGCCTTCTTGATTTTGGACTGCACCACAAAGTACAGTATCACGGCCCCAGTCACGCCCACGGCGAGGTCAAGGAGCCCCAGCCCCGGCGCATAGCTCTGAAACACCGGGCCGATGGTCTTGACCATGCCGAAAAGCTTTTCCCCGAGGTTGGCCCCCGCCGCCATGCGGTAGGCGGTGACGCACTTGGAGAAAAACCAAAAGGCTATGAGATAAGGGAAATATGGAAGTACATATTTCTTGATTTTCTTGCTTACCGTTCCTCTTTCACCGCCTCTCTGGCCCGTTCCTTCTGCTTGGGCCTTGCCGCTATCTGTTCCACGAATTGTCGGAGCTGGCCGAGGATAGACGGTCTATCCTGACTGCGGCCCATGACCTTTTCCGTGTATTTGCCAAAAGCCGCCGTGATAGCGTCCGCCTGATCTGCCTTGAAGAACAGCAGATAGTGGCCGGGGCTGGTCTTATGAAAGGCGTAGTCCACATGGAACTCCTTGGCGATACGGTCAAAATCCTTGGGGGCTCCCACATATTTCATGGCGCTTTTGCCGCCGTAGTGGTTCATCAGCTTTTTTACGCTCTGCCTGCCGTGGGGCCGCTTGGCAGCCTCATGCTGTTTTGCCATTTCCGCAAAGACCTTTTTGCAGGCCGCCGCCAGCGCCCGGCCCGTGAGCTTGGCCGCTTTTATAGATATAGCGATTGTCCGTTCTTCTACATATTCCTGCATACTGCCTCCTTTCCTCCGGGTGGATCAGGAAAAACGGGAGGCCCCCGGAGAGCCGCCCGGGCGGTAAGACCTCGGGCCAAGTTGGCCCGAGGTCTACCGTTCCTCATGGGAAGGCCCCGCCTTGTCCTTGTGGGGAACAGGCGGGGCCTCCTTGAATTGCTTGATTGTCTCCAAGATGGAGCGGGTTTCCGTTTTTTCGTCCCGGGCATGAACATTGGAGATACGGTACTCGTCTGGAATATCGTCCAGCCCGGTATAGTGCTCAATGAATTTGCCCTGATTGTTGAACACATAGCCGCCGGGGGCAAAATGCCCGTCCTCGTTGATACGAACATCCCGCCCGTATGCCTCGTAGTCGATGTAATCAATCAGGTGTTCAGGCACCTGCATGGCCTCAAAATCCAGAATATACATACGGCCAAGTTCTTCATCGTCTTTTACTCCGGGGTAAAACTCGAAGCAGTCAAGGTTTTGGGTCAGGTTGATCAAGTCCTTGACGGTGCCTGTGTATTCCCCGGCATCCATGACCGCCTCCAGCTTTTCCAGCTCGTCCGGGGTCATTTCTTGCAGAAGGTGCGCCAGATAATTGAGCTCGTCAAGGCTTTCGTATTCCCCGAGGTGGTCATACAGCCCCAATACATCGCTCTCATAGTTGGTAATGAAGTATTCCTCATACCGTATGCCGTCTATGCCGATCCGGGAGAAAAGGGCCTGCACTTCCTCAACAGTCGTGGGGAATTTCAGATATTCCCCGACCTCGACCCCGTACTCCGGGTACATTCCCAGATTGGTCACATAGGCTTCAAACATCATGGCGGCCCTGCTGGTTGACGGTCAAGATACCGTCAAGGGTGGTGGCTGTGATATTGAGCCGCTTGGCAACGGCAATATCATTCTTCACATCCTCGTCCACCTCGCCGCCGCAGACCACCAGCACATGAGAGCGGCGCAGAAGGTCACGGCGCATATCAATCCCGTCCTTATGCTCTCCGGGAATAGCGTCATTGATGAACAGCGGCAGGTAGAGAATGGGGCAGATAGGAGAAAAGCCCGCTTCGTATGCCATGCGGCAGTAGCGGGCGGCCAGTTCCATATCTGTATCAGGTTCGCCGCACCATGCGGCGGTAATGTATGCTAAAGGTCGTTTCAAGATTTTCCCTCCATTCTGATGAAATGTAGTCAGGTGAAAAGAGCCCATCCCCTCCGCCCCTTCCCGTGGGAAGGGGGACGGCTCAAAGGAATATATCCCCGTCGCTTGCCGCCTCAAAGCATAACCGGGAGAAATCCGTCAAGGGTGCCTCTGGCACCGCCTGCGGCGGCTGTGGCCCTTGACTGATTTTCCCGGATATGCTACCTGAAAACCGGCGACGGGGAATATTTAATATCCTTTGAGCTTCGGGGTGCGGGGCAGAGCCCCGCATAGCTCCTCGGGCCAACTTGTCCCGAAGTGGGCGTTACTTCTCCTGCTGGGCGGCCTTTTTCTCCGGCTTCGCCACTTCCTTCTGCTGGCCCTTCCAGTCATCCAGCAGCTTGATGATCTGGTCTTTCATTTCCCTCGGGGTGGTTTCCTTCCCGAAGTATTTGCTCAATTCCGCACCTGTCAAAATCACTTTGTCTACCTCCTTCTTATCCTCCATCATAATGCCGTCAATCACATCTCCGTTGAGAACGCCCTTCTGGTCAAGCTCCCTCATGCGCTGGGCCTGCGAGAGAGAAGGGGCCGACTGCTGGCTTTCGATAGCAACAGCGATATACCGCTGGTTCTTGGGCTTGATATAGGCCAGCTCCACAGCCGGGGTAAACTTGATCTGCCCGGCGTCCATCATTTTCTGCAAATCGGGAACAAGGTCGTTGAGCTTGATATACCGCTGCACCTGCTTGACGGTCATCTTGTTTCGCTCGGCCACGATCTCATTGGAGCGCCGCCCGGCGTCCTTCGGGTCAAGTTGTCCCGAAGTGGCCTCTCTGGCTCCTTGGTGCTTGATGGCCTCCAACTGCATTTTCAGAGCCTTGGCCCGCTCACTCGGCAGGATATTTTCACGCTGGTTGGTGTTGTCCTCCACCATCTGCGTGATAGCCTGCTCGTCCGTCAGGTTACGGACGATACAGGGCATATCCGTGAAGCCCGCAAGCTCGCTGGCCTTTTGGCGGCGGTGGCCCGACACGATCTCATAGCCGCCGTCCTCACGGGGACGAACAATAGCGGGCTGGGTCACGCCCTTGTCCCGGACGCTGGACACCATAGCCTTCATTTCCTCGTCGTTGCGGACTTGGAAGGGATGATTTTTGAAGGCGTGGAGGTCAGACAGCTTGATATAAACAATCTGCTCGTCCTTGGCCGGGCGGGGAGCCTCGGCGGGGGCCGGGGGTGTTTCAGCCTGAACGGGAGCTTTTACCTCGGGCGCACTCTTTGCGGGCTTGGGAGCCTTGGGGGCTTTTTCCGCTTTCTTGGCGGGAGCGGGCTTCTGCGCCGCCTTACCCTTCTTGACGGGGGCCTCCTTCTGCACGGGAGCGGCGGCCTTGGCCTTATCCTCCTTGGGAGGGCGGCCCCGGCGCTTCTGGGGTTGTTCCCGCGTCGGCCCGGCCTCTTTGGCCGGCGCAGAGGGGGCTGCCTGTTCCGCCGCCTTCTTCTCGGCCATGATTTCAGAGAAGTTAAAGACCGACACACTGGCGGCCTGCTGCTCCTTGGGAGCGTCAGCGGCATTGTCCTGCTGGGCGGGGGCCGCCTGTTCAGGAGCCTCGGCCTTATCCGGGACGGGAGGCTCGGGAGTAGGCTGTTCCTGCTCGGGGGACTGTGCGCCGCCGCCCGCCTCGGGCTGTGCCGGGGCAGGGCCAGCGTCCGGCCCGGTTGCGTCAGTTATAATTTTTTCTTTTTCATCGGCCATTCGCATTTCCTCCTTCTTATTTGATGGCATGAAAAAAGGGCCTGACCGTTTCAGTCAAGCCCCACAGATAGGGATACCTCCTTTCTCTGCCCATGAAAAAACCGCCCTGTGTCTCGATAGGGCGGTAAATTCAGTAGGTTGGCAGTCCATATTTGGTTGTTTTATGTAGTATCCCTTTGTACACCGACGCAACCTTACGAATATGCCGAGGTATGTTATTTACTTGGTAATTGGTACAACAAAGCACATTTAGTTGTAGAAAAAGCATCTGGAGGTCACGCAGTTTTAGAACGACTCAGATATGATTATCAGTATCGTAACTTGGCTAAATATAAGACCTATGATGAATTTAATAAAGTTCAATGGAAATGGGGATTTGATACCAATGCAAAGACAAAGAGTATTGCCGTTAATGATGCAGTAGAATGGTTTGATAAAGGATTGATTCATCTAAAAACAAAAGAAACATTGAATGAAATGAAAGTATTCGTCATGTCTGACAGCGGAAAAATGGGGGCAGTTACAGGAGCGCATGATGATATGGTTTCTGCTCTCTGGCTGGCAATACAAGGGTTAAAAAGCCCGTATTGGTATTTATAGTTATTTCAAGAAAATTTAAAGAAAGGACAACATATGGATATAAAAGAATATATAACAAAGAATTTTGATGATAATATTCATTGGTTCGAGGAAGAAGTAAATCGACCATATCATGCTAGAAGAATTAGTCATGCAATCTCCACGATTCATTATTTAAAAGGGATTCACAATGTATTACGCAGAGAAGATGCAGTATATAAGGGAAAGGAAATGATTACCAGAAAAACAATTATTAACTATGCGAAAACCATCATTGATTTTCATAATACATATTTGGTAGGAAAACCAATTTCTCTGACTGGTGATGAATGTACTGTAAAGAATTTTAGAGAGATTTATAAAATGGGTTCTTATGATGCCATAGATTATAAAATTATTGACCATGTAAACAAGTATGGTGATGCCTATGAGGTTGTATATATTGAAGATACAACAATCAAAAGCAAAATTTTAAATAATGCAGATTGTTATCCTGTATATAGTGATTTGGGTGAATACATTGCTTTTATTGAGCATTGGACAGATGCATACAGTGGGATCGCTTATTATAATGTGTATTATCCCAATTACGTGGAACGCTGGTCGAATGAAGGTGCAGAAATGCGTTTATATGATTCATCCATTAATGTATGTGGCTTACCAATTCATTATCACAACAATAATGATGAAGATGATTTGTACGGAGAAAGTTTACTTGATGATATTATGCCATTATTAGACGAATTAGAAGACGTTTATAGTAAATTAGGGGATGCTATTTATGTAAATACGTTAAATCCTATGCCTGTGTCCAGTGGCGTAAGATTAGATAGTGCTATTCCAGCAGACGCTACAGGATACATACTCAATATGGAAAACGGTGGTGACTATAAAGTAGTTGCAACTACAATGGATTATAATAATATCAAATTCTATATTGAGAGTTTAAAGACCATGATAAATGAGGTCGCTTGTATTCCATCGGTATTGAGTAATTCAGAAGTAAGTAATATTTCTGAAATGAGCATGAAAATGTTATTTCATTTGGCTGGGATTAAGGCAAATACAAATATTAAATGGATGTCCCTGGGATTGCAGGAGCGATTCCAAAAATGGGAACGCATTTTAGCACTGCAAGGTATCAATATCGACGGCAGCGTAGACATAATCTTTAATTTGAGTATGCCGATTGATGGTGACGAGTTGTATTCTAATTTAGAGAAAATGAAAAATATGGGAGCCATCAGTGCAAGAACAATCATGGAACAAAGCGAATATATTAAAGATGCAGATGTTGAATTTAATCGAATTGTGGGTGAAGGTCAATCTGAGAACGAACAAAACGAATAGAGTGATATAAAATCTACTTCTATTAAATGAAAAAAGATGTGAGATGTGGGTGCAGGATATGAAAATATAATGTGTGTAATATGCGTATATAGAAGATAATGTGTATGTATGGCAAGAACTTCCTGTTTTGAATAGATTAGGAAGTGTGAAGAAATTTGTGATATATATAGTGTGTATCCGCGTAAATATACACACTATATATAGTATCATCAAAAATCCTTGAGAGTACAGCCATTATAAAAAGTGTTTGTCTGATAAGCACGTTGATAAAGATCTCATGTCCTACCACATATAGATAATTTGTTAATGAAAATCCAAATGTGGTTTATGTCATCCAGCAGAACCATTTCCTTAAACTGTGAAAAACTGTAGTTTATCACACTTTAAGAACTAATCGGCCAAACAAACGACGTATTTTCCGCATGAATATATGGAAATATTCGTAGGATTCAAAGTCCTATAAACGAAAAGACACAAAAAATACGATAAATTCAAGGAAAATATACCGGAAGTGAAAGGAAAACGGGACAAGAAAAGTTATTGTAATATTGCACAAAGGGTGGGAATGAAATAGAAGTAACTATTCTGTGCATGATGTATAGAAAACGAATGGCTTTTTGTGCAATATTTTTGGAGAAGAAAATGGTGAGAAAAGTTTGTGTCGTTACAAACAAATGTTTGGTTACGATGGTGCTATGATGATGCGTCGCGGTAATACGTCACCCTAATAAAGAATGCTATTTTTTCCTTATCTGTAAAAATCCCCGCAGGGAAAATTTTAACTTATCTCCTCTTCATGGCTTTAATCAAATTCATCAACGCAGTTATTTCATCATCACTTAAACCAGATAAATCAATCTCCTGCTTTCGTTCCAATCCTAATAAATAGTCCGTACTTACATTAAAGATTTTGGATATATGAATTAATACATCATATGAAGGAAGTCGTAACCCTGTTTCGTAAGCAGAAATAACAGATTTTGTAAGTCCTAGTTTTTGTGCTAACTGTGCTTGCGTCATATTCTTTTTAACTCTAAGTGTCTTTAAGGTGTTACCAAAGTCAACCATTCAAATACCTCCTAGTGAATAATATCCTATATTATGTATTTGATAGGTGGATTATATATTGTTTTAGTTGACTTTGCCTTATGTATGATTTATAATATATTTAAACTTGAATTCTTCATAGGCAAATAAAAAATATTATAAATGATTATAAAATGGCTCGGATTGTATTTTTGAAAAATAATGGGAGGTATAAAATATGAGTTATACAAGAAGAAGCAAGAGAGGAAGATATTACAAAACAGGATGCTATGTTGCAACATGTGTATATGGATCGTATGATTGTCCTGAAGTTTGGACATTGAGGAGATTTAGAGATTATACTCTTGATTCGACATGGTATGGACGAGCGTTTATTAAATTATATTATGCAATTAGTCCTACAATTGTAAAATTTTTAGGGAATAAGAAATGGTTTAAGAATTTCTGGAGAGTGCGGTTAGATAAAATGGTTGCAAAATTAAATGAAAATGGAGTAGAGGGTACATATTACAAAGACAAATATTGATTAAACAAGGACTCTGCATTCTACAGAGTCCTTGTTTGATTTTCTGGACTATATCTGAATCCAATGTTATACTCACTTTATCTTTTAGTGGTTTCATACAATCCTACCATCCTTTTTGGTTAGTATAGTATTGAATTGCATAAAATGTTATATTATACTACTAAGTAGGATAAAGTAGGATTTCTTGTATGGTGGGTATGAAAATATGGATAATATATATTTTTATGGAAAAAAATCGAGAAAATGTTCATTAAATAATTGTAATGGTAGATTAAGACCTGTCCAGTTAATGACTAAAAAGAACTCTAAAAATGCTACTAAAAATATTTGTCTTTGTTTAAGGCGTTGTAATAAATGTGGATGTTATTATATGTCAAATTCTCTTTATCATATATTTAAACAGTACGAATGTGCAAATGACTTTTATATTATTGATTCCGATGGACAGAAAGAAGGGAACATAACAACAATAAAAAAACGTGCAGGAAAACAAGGGTACTGTATTAAGTGTGGTGCTCCAGAATACAGAGAAGGAATAGGTTATTGCTGGGAATGCTATAAAGACCAAAGAACGGGATATTAAGGAGGGTGTGTCATGTCAAGAGGGCGTAGGGCAGAGGGATTTCCTTCACATATTGAATACTTAAAACCACTAAGAAAAAAGAAGAAAGCAATATCTATAGCAAAAAAAATCTGTAAAAAAATATGGTACAGAAAAATTATGCCAATACACCTCTTGAGAGATATAAAATGGCAAATGAATGTGCCTATTTCAACAAGGATACCAATAAATGTAAATTGATTAAAAAGGGGAATATTTTAGAGACAAATAATTGTAGAATACTTGAAACGTATGAGTGTGTTTTAAAGGATAGATCTTAATCTAAAAGATAGGAGAAACAGTATGACAAGAATATCAAAAGGCGCACCAGCAAAAGGATGTCCACCAAAAGGCAGTTGGGGAGATCGTTATGTAATTGAGAACACAAATGAAAGTAAACGAGTGTCATGTAGGCATTGTGTGAATTATTGCGAAGATGATAAATCTTGTAATGTTATGCCCTTTTATGTCCCAGAGAACGGATATGGCTATTGGAAATATTGCAAAAAATTTATGCTTTCTCCTGAATTTAACGATAGTCATTTTATAGACATAGTAGAACGAGTAAAAGGTGCAGAATATATTCAGCATTCAAATAACAATTTACAAGAGAAGAAAAAATCTACAACGACTAATAAAAAGAAAAAAGAAAATAATGAGAATGATTCCAAAAAACGTGCTCAAGAAATTCAGAAATTATGGGATGCTAGACACAATTTTTTAAGGAATATCATTTATGTATGTGTCTCTAAGAAAATAAACTTTATTGATATTTGGGACAAGTTACACTATCAACTAGATTCCAAGGGTAGAAAAAAAGATGATTTTCCATTAATTGATGAAGAAGTGTATAGAGTTTTTTCGGAGTATTTAGAAATCCCATTTACGAAACTATATAGTGATAAAGCGATTACTAATAAAATGGAAAAACTACTAATAAAATTACTAGAAGACAAATCTTTATTTTGGTTAAGTGAGGAGTTGTGGGAGTATTGTCCTTTGATGGATGAAGATGAGTATCCAGATGACTTTTGGTATGGCGCATTGGATTATTGGACAACTGAACATGAACATATAAGGGTTGCGTTTTCAAATGAACAAGATGGAATTTTTCTTAGTTTTGTTCCTCATTCATTACAAAATTTATTGATGGATTTGTACTGTGAAGACATATTCTATTTCAAAAGCGAAAAGTTGAAAAGAGTGTTTATAGATAAACTTAATGATCGCTTATGGAGTTCTTATGGTAAGTATGATGTTAGTAGTACAATAAAAATTAGGCATAATGGAACACTTATATCATCCCCAATTTATAGATGTATAAACAATAATCATAATGCAGATAAACAATGGGCGGCAATAGATATTGTATTACCTGATGGAAAAATTATCACAAGATATCTCTATAGTACTCATTGCGCAAAATGTGGGAAAACTTACGCGTTAGAGAAAGACATTGATGAATTAAATGAAATGGGCGTTCTATTATGTGAAATTGACAAAGAAGATTTGAATGAGCATTTAGACACAAAATCACCAGATTATGAGTATTTGTTAATACAACAAAAATTAGAGAGATATGGATATATTGTTGGGAATAATAATAAAAAATTGACAGATATGCAAAGGACAATTATCTTGGATAATATAGTAAAAAATAAAGTGGAAAGCCCTAATAATCTTGTTAATTTTTTGAATTGGTTAATTACAAAGAGTATTTCTGAATCTAATTACTCATATGTTCCGAATAGTATATTAGATGAATGGAGATATGATAGAGAATACTTGAAAAGTCATGAACTGTATAAAATACCGCAAAAATGGACAACCAAGAAAAAATAGTGTAGAAAGGATTACGGCAAAGCACCGTAGTCCTTTTCTTTATTCAGAAAGGAGCAGACAATGCAAGTATTAGACAGATTAAAATTAGAATTAAGCAATCAGCAGTATTTTGCAGATGAGCAATACAAACAATTTTTATCCGAGAATGACTTAACATCAGAGACAGAATACAATAAAGCAACCATGCAAAAGAATTTACTTAATACAGTAGTAGATGTTTTGGAAGCAGTTGCAAATGATATAGATACCATGCGTACCATTAGTACCGAATTTGCAAATATTGGAGAAGCATATCAATATATAGAATTGCGTATTCAGCAGAATAAAGATAAGATAGCAGCCATTCCAGATCCAGAAGAAGAAATAAGTGCATTCAGTTTAATGTTTACTCGTGGTGGAACGAAAACTTATGGTGGATATGTTGGAAGTATTGATAATGATACAATTAGTAATTTAAAATAAGGAGCAAATTATGGAAATAAAGAAACAGCCTTATGTAAAAATAAATCGTACTAATTATTTAGACGAAGATGGATTAGATGCATTATGGTTAAAAATAAAAGAATATGTTGCTTTACATGATGGAGGTGGAGATGGGATTGATTTAACCAAATACACCACCAAAGAAGAATTAGCAACAGAATTGAGTAAATACTACGATAGAACAGAAATAGATAATTTACTCAGCACTATTAATCCAGATGTAGATTTAAGTAATTATTACACCAAAGAAGAAGTAGATGGAAAAATACCAACAGTTCCAACAAAATTATCTAAACTGGCTAACGATACTAATTATTTAAAATACCAAGTAGTATCATCACTTCCAGAACAGCAAGAGGAAGGAGTGCTTTACCTTGTTACTAACTGATTATAAAAGTATTTATATTGGAAATAAACTGGTTAATGAATCATGGTTAAATGGATATAAACTTTATCCTGCTGATATTCCAAGCAATAATCCGTTTGATAAATATAGTTGGGCTGAAATACAGATAATGGTGCAAAACGAAACTGCAAATACTGTATTCTCATTAGGTGATAAAGTAACTTTAAACTGTGGAGTATATGGCAAGCATATATTCAGAATAGCAGATTTCACTTATGCTGGTTTGCCGACAATGGTTTTAATGTGCACAGATTCATTAATGACAGACCAAGTATATTCAACGGGTTCATCTACATCAAAATTGTATTCATATTCATCTTCGTATTGCAATGTAAGACAAAAAGTAGATGATTTTTGTAATAATCAATTACCAGAAGAACTTAAAAATGTATTAGCATTGAGGACTGTGCGTTATATGGATAGTTCAACTTCAGTATCCTCTGGATTATATAAAGGCACAATACCATCTATTGATGAAATTTCAGACACTACAGCATACTATAAGACGTTAGGAAATGGGATGCTTGCATGGTTTAACGAGAACCTTACTACTTGGAAATACCCCAATGTATTTTGGACAAGAAGCAGACATTCTAATTATTCCACTGCCCTTATTTGTACTCATCAAGAAAATATTATATTAAATTATGGACAGAAAACTCAACAGGCAATTGTTCCTATGATTTTCGTCGGGTAGGAAAATAAAAAAATCCCTTGACAAGATTCCTTGCTTGTGATAAACTAATTGAGCATTAGGAAGTCCCACGAATAACAAGGTGAGAAATCCTATGAAAAGGTTTAATATGCCTAGGTAGAATCAAGGTTTACGAGGTGTCACTGCTCAGTTGGTAGAGCAGAGGACTGAAAATCCTCGTGTCGTTGGTTCGATTCCGACTTTGGGCATTTTTTAATTTAATAAGGGCGTGTAGCTCAGTCGGTAGAGCACTTGACTTTTAATCAAGTTGTCCCGGGTTCGAATCCCGGCACGCTCATAATTTTGAAATAGCGGAAATCCTTATGCAGAGGTTTCCGCTATTTTTGGTATATATAAGTAATCAGGGATAGAAAGGTGTACAGATGAGCAGAAGAAGAAAATCAGATTCAAATGGTAAAACGGTGTTCTTGATGGTGCTGGCAGGGATTTTTCTGGCGGCAGCAGTATATGTAGTGGTTCGTGTAGCCGGGGCTATCCATAAGGATTACAGCCAGATTGAGTGGTCCTCAGAGCATAAGACAGAAACAGCCCAGTCCATTGAGATTGAGGAAGAGGAGAAACTGGGATGGAACGAGATGGAAAAGGGCTGGAAGTATAAACTGTCCGATGACTCTTACGCAGCAAATCAGTGGCTGGAAGTGGATGGATTTTTATATTATTTTAATGAAGACGGAATTATGGCTCAGGGGCAGTGGGAAGCTGATGGGCAGATATATACCTGCCATGATGTGAAGGGATATTTGAAGAACATCCAGACTGATTTGGATTATGTACCAGATGATATGGGAGAGAATCTGGACAGTCTTGTAAGAACCAATGCGTTCTGGTGCTATTTGGACGATGAAGATACAGGGATTTTTAAGACAATCCTGTATCGGAAGGCAGTGGAGAATAAAACAAAACCTTTGGGAGATGAAAATGCTCCTGAAAAAACCACACGGTATTCTATGAGGGCAGATGGCGATTATGTTTATTACCTGCCATTGGTAAAGGAAAGTGATAGAAGTAAGCTTACAGAGGCGGAGAAAAGCCTTTGCGGGCGTTTGGTGAGGATGATACCAGGACAGAACGTAAAAGAGATAATTGCCGAAGATGTGGACGGTTATTTGATTTTGGATGGAACAGTTTATTATGCTCAGGGCGGAAAGATACACTCTTCTCAGTCGGGAACAGAAATGGCGGTGGGAGATGTGGCTGGCAGTGTGCAGATCAAGGATGGGAACTGTTATCTGGTGGACAGTCTTGGAAATACGATCATTCCTAAGAATGGAGCTGCGGTGGAAATCGGCGACAGGAGCTATCGGCTGGAGGAAGATGGACAGATCCGCTATGTGAAACGCCGGACGGTGTCTGTAAATGGCAATTCATACGAGCTGAAGGGAAACGGCAACCAGATGGCAGTTTCCATTGAAGCAGATGGAAATACAAAGGATAAAATTACAGGCGAATATGGTGTACAAAGCTTCTGTATTGTGGATAATTCCATTTATTTCTGCGCTTATGTGGACAGAGGAACAAATGGAGAATGGTACAGCCGAATTTTTCGAACGGATCTAAACGGCGGATCAAAGACTGCAGTCAGCGGAATTTTTGCAGGAACAATTTCTAACCTGTATTATTTTGAGAACGAGGGAGAAATGTACGGAGAGTATTATCCTGAAATATGGAAAAATGCTTATGGTGTAATTGTAAATGTGGGAAAGGACGGAAGTGTCTACAGGATCAGTGATAAAAGTGCGAGGAAAGGAAAGAATACCAGTGGAAATGATATGCTGGAGCTTGTGACGGTTCAGGATGGGGAACTGATTTGTCTTTGGAATGACTGTAACTGGAGCAAAGAGACAGGAGTCACTAAGGTACTCTGGAGTAAAGCTATAGAGTTTCCTGTATCTTCTAAAACATCAGTGGAAACGGTTTCAAGTCTGCCAAAAGAAACAGTGTCTTCCACAAAAGAAGAATCCAGGGCGGCAGTGGAGACAGTGCCTGTGAATCCTGAACGGACAACGGGGGGAAAGACATCCGGTTCAGCACAGACCACGGCTTCGCCAAAACAGGATACAGTGCTGGGGACAGACGCACCGGGAAAGAGTACACAGACGCAGCCAGCAGAAACAAAAGCAGATGAGGTAAAGATTGTACCTTTGGGATAGGAAAATTAGAACATTCTGTATCTTGTGGGATATTTTTTAGTCGGTCAGTCATCCGATTGAATAATAGCAAAATAGGTGTTTTCCAGGCGTGATTTGTCTGGCGGAAAACACCTATTTTTCTGTTATTGTTTCATGCAGTAATGGGATCAATCCTCATCAAAATCAACCACTACATAAAAGCCGCGGGCATTTTCACGGATGTCCTTTACAATACCATATTCAGATTGGATGCGGTCTCTGGCGGCAAAGCAGCCGGACATGGCGACGGCAGGGTCGATAATGTAGCTATAGCTGCTGGTCCCCTCCCGCTCAATAATCTTTACCTTATCGCCGGGGCTTACAAGGCCGGGACGCTCCATTTTAAATTCAACGGTTCTCATATTTTTGTATTTCCTTTCCGGTTTCTTCGCAGACCTGTTTGATGTATTCACTGAGGCTGTGATCGCCGCAGCCTGCGATAAAGTGATTGCAGCGGTTGACGGGAATCAGTATTTTGTAAGCAGCGCTTTGGCCAATGGCCGCTGCCATGGCGGGTGTAATTTCTCCCATAAGAGCATCTGCGATCACGATGCCAATGGGACCAATGATAATGTCTGCGGTTCTTGCTCCTACGATTACGGGATTTTCGCCGGTGGCGCCGTAGTCGGCTCCGGCTTTCAGCATGGCAGATGTGGCAATACTGTTGGTGCCGATGGCGTATATCTCAAGTTCGGGAAATGTCTTTTTTAACTGCTCAATGACGGATCGTCCCATTCTTCCGCCCTGGCCGTCTATGATAACCAGTTTCATTTGTGAAAATACCTTCTTTCTGATAGGGGTCAAATAGTGTCATAACAGACGATGGATATGGCTGTTGTTACCATACGATCTTATCAGAGATTGGAAGGAAAGTAAACGGGGATAGTGAAATGGAAATAAATGCAGGTCTTGACAAATAGCCTTTAGATGCTATAATCAGAATTAAGCAGAAATGCAAGATGCTTTGAAGGAACCAGTAATCTGCAGGAAACAGACAGAGAGCAGCCGGGCGGTGGAAAGGCTGTGTGGAGATTGCAGATGAATACCAGTCCTGAGCTGTGTCAGGGATACCGTTTTTATGGCCGCACATTTGGAACGGCAGAAAGATGGGAGAAATGGCGCCGTACCCCGCGTTAAGGGATCAATGAGTGAAAATCAAGGTGGAACCGTGTATATGCACCCTTGGACATGGAAATGTGTCCAGGGGTCTTTTTATTTGCGGTAAGCGGCAGGGCAGGCCCGTGCCTGTATGCAAATCTGACAGACTGCCGTAATAACGGAAAAGCCTTGGAGATGCACATTTTCTAAAAAATCAATTGCGCCCTTTATAAGTAGGGGCTTACCAGTCAGAAAGGAGTTTTACCATGAAAATCATTTTACCAGACGGAAATGTACAGGAGGCAGAGGACGAGTTAAGAGCCATCCGCCATACTGCTTCCCATGTACTGGCTCAGGCTGTAAAGAGACTGTATCCGGAGGCAAAGTTAGCCATCGGACCGGCTATTGATGACGGCTTTTACTATGACTTTGACAGAGAGGGCGGATTTACGCCGGAGGATCTGGAGAAGTTAGAGGCTGAGATGAAGAAGATCATCAAAGAGAATATTCCCTTAAAGCCATTTACTCTTCCGAGAGACGAGGCTATTAAGCTTATGCAGGAAAAGGGTGAGCCTTATAAGGTAGAGCTGATTGAGGATCTGCCGGAGGGAGAAGTGATCAGTTTCTATCAGCAGGGAGAGTTTACAGACCTGTGTGCAGGCCCTCATATCATGTATACAAAGGGCGTAAAGGCATTTAAGCTGACAAGTATCGCAGGCGCTTATTGGAGAGGCAGCGAGAAGAACAAGATGCTGACCAGAATCTACGGAACTGCATTTGCAAACAAGGAGGATCTGGAAAGTTACCTGACCATGCTGGAAGAGGCAAAGAAGCGTGACCACAGAAAGCTGGGCAAGGAACTGGGCCTGTTTATGTTTACAGAGGAAGGTCCAGGTTTCCCATTTTTCCTTCCAAAGGGAATGACGTTAAAGAATACCCTGATCGATTACTGGAGGCAGATCCATTTAAGAGAGAATTATCAGGAGGTTTCTACTCCTGTGATCTTAAGCCGCAGGCTGTGGGAGACTTCCGGTCACTGGGATCATTATAAGGATAATATGTATACTACTGTGATCGATGAGGAAGATTACGCAATCAAGCCAATGAACTGTCCAGGCGGTATGCTTGTATATAAGTCTCAGCCCCGTTCCTACCGGGATCTTCCTTTAAGAGTGGGAGAACTGGGGCTGGTTCACCGTCATGAGAAGAGCGGACAGCTTCACGGCCTGATGCGTGTACGCTGCTTTACTCAGGATGATGCTCATATCTTTATGACTCAGGAGCAGATCACTGAAGAGATCAAGAATGTTACAAGGCTGATTAACGAGGTTTATACCCTCTTTGGTTTTGAGTATTTCGTAGAGCTGTCTACAAGACCGGAGGATTCCATGGGATCTGACGAGGATTGGGAGCTGGCTACCAACGGCCTTAGAAATGCTCTGGAGGAAATGGGCTTAAACTACATTGTAAATGAAGGCGACGGCGCATTCTACGGTCCCAAGATCGACTTCCATCTGAGAGATTCCATCGGCCGTACATGGCAGTGCGGAACCATACAGCTGGATTTCCAGCTGCCTCAGCGTTTTGAGGCTGAGTATGTGGCAGAGGACGGCACAAAAAAGCGTCCGATCATGATTCACCGTGTATGCTTCGGTTCTATCGAGCGTTTCATCGGTATCCTGATCGAGCATTTTGCAGGCAAGTTCCCTGTATGGCTGGCTCCTGTTCAGGTAAAGGTAATCCCTGTATCTGAGAAGTCCATGGAATATGCATCTGGTGTATATGAGAAGTTAAGAGCTGCCGGTATCCGCACAGAGCTGGATCACAAGGATGAAAAGGTAGGATATAAGATCCGTCAGGCACAGCTTGAAAAGGTACCGTTTATGCTGGTACTGGGCGAGAAGGAGGCTGCTGAGGGCGCAATTACGGTAAGAAGCCGCGATAAGGGCGATCTGGGAAGCGCACAGCTGGATGAATTTATCGCAAATGTGAAGAAGATGGTGGAGAGCAGGGAGAGATAAAACTGTCTTTGGTCTGGGGGAAAAACCACTGATGTGAGAGCGGGCAGAAAGTCTATGGCCGGTACTCCGGTTTTTCCACTAAAAAGAAAATAAATGCTGTATAAAAAATACCCTGAGCGGTGAAAGGAAACCGCTTGGGGTATTTTTAAATTTCACAAGACAAACCCCCCAATATGGAGTATTATAATACATAGAATAAACAAGCAGAAAGCAGGTGGAAATTGTGAAAATCGCGGTGATCGGATACAGCGGTGCGGGGAAATCGACGCTGGCGAAGAAACTGGGAAAGTTGTTTCGGTGTCCGGTGCTGCACCTGGATCGGATTCAGTTTGAACCGGGCTGGAAGGAGCGGGACCGTGGGGAAGCCAAAAGGATGGCAGAGGAGTTTCTGGATGAGAATGAGAAACGCGGCTGGATCATTGATGGAAATTATACCGGTTTCAGTCAGGAACGCCGGTTAAAAGAGGCGGATCTGATTGTTTTTATGAATTATCCCAGGTGGATCTGCCTGTGGCAGGCGCTGATGCGTTCCCATATTTATAGAGGAAGAACAAGAGAGGATATGGGAGATGGCTGTATTGAAAAAATGGATTGGGAATTTGCCTGGTGGATTCTCCACAAGGGGAGAAACAGGAGAAAACGGCGTCAGTACCGAGAGATTATAGAGCGTTATCAGGAGAAAGCGCTGGTGGTGAGAAACCGGCGTCAGCTGCGCAGGGTCATGATACAGATGGTGGAGCGGCGAAAGGACAGGCTGAGCGCAGGCGGGGGAGGAAGAAACGCATGAGGGAAGAGGAACTTCTCATTCATCGTCTGAAAAGGTATGAAAGGTCAGATATGTACCCGTTTCATATGCCGGGGCATAAGCGGCTGAAAGGGGGAGCTGAATATGAAACGTGGTTTCAGAATGGAATGGCATTCCCAAATCCCTTTGAGGTGGATATTACAGAAATAGACGGTTTTGACAATCTGCATCATGCCGAAGGCATTTTAAAAAAATCAATGGAGTGGGCGGCCGGGCTATATGGGGCAGACCGGACCTGGTATCTGATAAATGGAAGTACGGCGGGACTTTTATCTGCAGTCTGCGGCTGCGTACCTCCAGGCGGGCGGATCCTTATGGGGCGCAACTGTCACAAGGCGGCGTATCATGGAGTCTATCTTCATCAGCTTCAGACCTCCTATGTTTATCCACAATCTACGGGAGAATGGGGGATTCAGGGTGGAATTTTGCCGGAGGATGTGGAAAAGTCCCTGAAGGAACAGCCGGATATCCGGGCAGTGCTCATCGTATCGCCTACCTATGACGGGATTGTGTCGGATGTGAAGGAAATTGCCAGGGTGGTTCACCAGGCGGGGCTGCCGCTGATTGTAGATGAGGCCCATGGGGCCCATTTTCGGTATAGTGAGGTATTTCCGCAGTCTGCCCTGGAACTGGGGGCGGATGTGGTAATTCAAAGCGTCCACAAGACTCTGCCCAGTCTGACACAGACGGCGGTGCTCCATATGAAATGCAATCGTTCTGATAAGGGATTCTATATGGACATGGAGGCAGTGGAGCGGTATCTGCAGATCTTTCAGAGCAGCAGTCCTTCCTATGTTCTGATGGCATCCATTGAAAACAGTATATTCCAAATGGAGAGGCTGAGGGTAAGCGGCGGCCTGAATTATTTTACAGAGGCTCTTTTACAGGTGCGGGAGCGTCTGGCAGCTATGAAATGGCTGCGTCTGGCGGGAGATGAACTGAAAGGGAGCTGCGGTATTTTCGACGTGGATCTGTCAAAGATTGTGGTTTCCACAGGATATGCGCCTTTTGATGGAGAGCATTTGTCAGAGATTCTCAGGAAACAGTACCATCTGGAAATGGAAATGTGCGGGGCGGATTATGTGACGGCCATCACGGCGGCAGGTGACAGTAAAATGGGGCTGGAGCGACTGGAAGCTGCGCTGCTTGCCATTGATCAGGAAATAGAAAAGAGCAGTTTTGGCGTATGTGAAAACCGCAAAATGCCTGAATCGGAGCAGAAAAAGAAACATTCAGTATCTGGAATGGATGAAACAAAGGAAACAGGACCCATGGGTGTATATACAATACCGGCTCGAACGGTATGCACGGTGCGGGAGGCTCTGGACGCAAATAAGGGGAGAATCCCCCTTGAAGAAAGCGCCGGGCGGACGGCTGGGGAATTTGTATATATTTATCCGCCGGGAATCCCTCTGATTGCTCCGGGGGAGTGTATAACGGATCAGGTGCTCACGGTGGTTTTAGATTATATAAAAAAGGGCCTTCCGGTACAGGGACTGTCGGATACGCAGAGGAATACTATCTTGTGTGTTGAGCAATAGGAACAGGAGCGTTAAAAATGGGATATATATTTTACGTTATGGGCAAAAGTGCCTCTGGCAAGGATACAATTTATAAGGAGCTGGTGCGCCGGCTGCCGGAATACGGCACGGTGCGGATGTATACCACCCGGCCGATCCGGGACGGGGAACAGGATGGCGTGGAGTATTATTTTACAGATCAGGCGCATCTGGATCGGCTGGAAGGCCAGGGAAAGGTGATTGAGTGCCGGACGTATGATACGGTGTTCGGGCCATGGAGTTATTTTACGGCCGATGACGGTCAGATCGATCTTGACCATGGGAATTACCTGATGATCGGAACGCTGGATTCCTATGAAAAAATGGTAAAATATTATGGAAAAGAAATACTTGTCCCCATATATATCTATGTGGATGATGGAGTCCGGCTGCAGCGGGCCCTTGACCGGGAAAAATCACAGAAGTCGCCGAAATACACGGAAATGTGCAGGCGGTATCTTGCAGATGAGAATGATTTTTCCCCGGAACGGCTGACGCAGTGCGGTATCGCAGGAGGATATGAAAATGGGGATCTTAATACTTGTATCTGCTCTGTTTTAAAGGATATAGAGGACAAAATGAAGCCGAAACTCTAAGGGAGTCAGGGCTCATTTTATAAATATGTGACAGCAATATCAGGCTGCAGACAAAAGGGAAGGAGATAAGAAGCATGAAGAAAATTGGTTTTATCGGCGTTGGCATTATGGGAAAATCCATGGTGCGGAATTTGAGAAAAGCTGGATACGAGGTGGCGATTTACACCCGTACGAAGTCGAAGGCAGAGGATGTGATCGCAGAGGGAGCCGTGTGGTGTGATACCGCAGCAGAGTGTGCAAGAGGCCGTGACGCGGTAATCACCATTGTGGGATACCCAAAGGATGTGGAAGAGGTTTATTTTGGAGAAAACGGCATCCTTGCAAATGCAGAACCGGGAACTTATGTAATTGATATGACCACCACCAGTCCCAAGCTGGCTGTGCGGATCTGGGAAGCGGCAGAGAAGGCCGGACTTCATGCGATCGATGCTCCCGTTACCGGAGGCGACACGGGCGCGAAGGCAGGTACGCTGACCATTCTGGCAGGAGGAAAAGAAGAGGACTTTAATGCCTGTGTGCCTGTATTTGAGGCGATGGGAAAGAATATTAACTATGAAGGCAAGGCGGGAAACGGACAGCATACGAAGATGTGCAACCAGATTGCCATTGCCGGAGCGCTGGCGGGCGCCTGCGAGGCCATGGTTTACGCAAAGAATGTGGGTTTGGATGTGGATACCATGCTGAAGTCCATTTCCACCGGGGCAGCGGGAAGCGCCCAGATGAATAATGTTGCATCCAAGGCGGCAAAGGACGATTATGCTCCCGGTTTTTTCCTGAAACATTTCATTAAGGATATGGGAATTGCCGACGAGGAGGCCCTGGCAGCAGATACGAAGTTAGGCGTGCTGGAGGACGTGCTGGCAATGTCAAGACAGCTGGAGGCAGAAGGGATGGGAGACCTGGGAACGCAGGCGCTGATTAAGTATTACAGGTGGTAGAAAATCCTATAAAGGATCAAATAAAAAGCCCGGAGAAGAAGCTCTGGGCTTTTTCAATCATCTGGCAGACGTTTTAAAGTCTGCATAAAAGAGCGTGTACCGCTGCAGGCGGCAGCCCTCTCATATTCTTACATCCCCAGCGCTGTGGGTTTCTTTTTCATGTATCTTAAGGGGCATCATCAGATGGTGTATCATGATCTGATATGCTTTGGGGCCATCGCCTGCTTTCAGTGCGTCCAGATATTGTCTGTGTTCATCCACAGTACCCTGGATACGGCCTTTCACGGCCAGGGCGTCCTGGGAGGTCAGGCGGATCAGGTAGAGAAGGCGCTGGAAGATCTGGTTAAACTCATCATTTTCCATATAATTAACCAGCAGGAGATGAAACTGGTGGTCATAGTGGATAAAGCTTTCTAATTTATCCTCTTTATTCAGGGAGGATTCCATGGACAGAAGGGACTGTTCCAGGCTGTGATACAGCTGCTGCTTTTTTTCTGTATGTGCCTGAGAAGCGATCTGGTTGGTGCAGAAGCCTTCGATGGCACACCGGATCTCAATGCTGTCTTTCATGTCCTTTTCATTTAACTGCCGGATCATAAAGCCTTTGCTGGGAATGATCGTAATATATCCATCCTGGCTTAAGCACTGCAGCGCCTCTCTCATAGGCGTACGGGAAATGCCGATCTGGGCCGACAGCTTTGTTTCCGAATAGAGTCGGCCCGGCTCCAGGCCGCCGGATAGAATACTGTTTTTAATGGAATCATATGCCTGCGTCTGCAGGAAACTTTTCTCTTTCATAAAATACCTGTACCTTGTCTGAAGTTCTGGATTATTTCTGAGTAACGGTTCAGGAAGATGCCCCATCCTGAATCGTTGCATTTCTGAAAATATTTCAGCCGAACCATCATTTTTATAGTTTCATCTTAAGTCAAAGCTGTTTGTCTGTCAAGAATATCCCCGGATTATGGAAGAAACAGGAGGTCATAGGATGATTTATGAAGAGAAGCGTCGAGTTAAAAATTGCACAAAATAATTGTTATAATTTTGTCTATAATGCTGTTTGATCGAATCTTGACAGTATACCGATGTGCCGGTATACTGGCTTATAGACAGATATATAAAGGGAAGTAAAAGCCTGCCTGGTATGGGCAGGGAGAGCTTCTCAGAAATTATTACAATTTCAAGGAGGAAAATAAAATGTGTGTTTATGAAATGGGAAATTTAAGAGTTGTTGATCTTTCCAAGATCCTGGATCCGGCTACAGAGACAAGAAGATGTCATCTGTTCCGTTTCAACACAGGCGGCCCAATCCCGGATTACCATACCAATATGGATCTGATGAGCCATCTGGGTACTCACTGCGAGTGTCCTTATCATCATGATGATAACTGGCCGTCTGCAGCAGACCTGCCCTTAACCACCTTCCTGGGCCGCGCTGTATATGTTGATTTCAAGGAAACGGTTGCAAAGAGAGGACACATTACAGCAGCTGATTTAGACCGTGAGGCCAAGAAGGTTAAGGAAGGCGATATTGTGATCATCGATTCCTCCTACAAGTTGTATCCATTTACACCGGATACAAATACAGAGAAGGATCAGCGTCTGTTAGTAGGTGCTGAAAGCGCGCAGTGGTTCAAGGATCACAAGGTAAAGGCAGTGGGATTCGGTGATGGTGTTTCTATTGAAAACTGCAATGAAGATGTGAAGCCGTTCCATGATATCCTGATGGCAGAGAACATTGTGTTCCTGGAGGTATTAAGAAATCTTGAGCAGTTAAAGAAGGATGTATTCTTTATGAGCTATTCTCCGCTTCCAATCAAGGGACTTGATTCCAGCCCTGTACGTGCATATGCAATCGAGGGCCTGGCTGAGTTTTCTGAATAATACAGGAACGTTAGATTAAGGAGAGATTATGAGAATTACCGTGATCGGTGCGGGAGCAATGGGGTCTATCTATGGAGGCCGTCTGTCCCAGCACAATGAAGTTATATTAGTAGATACCAATGAAAAGGTGGTAGATCAGATCTGTAAGAATGGCCTTAAGATTGATGAAAATGGAACGACCGACTGTTATCATCCTGCGGCGCTCTGCGATACGTCCAATGAGAAGCCGGCAGATCTGGTGATCCTCTTTGTTAAGGCATTATTTTCCAGAAGTGCTCTGGAAAATAACCGCTCTCTCATTGGGCCGGATACCCGTCTGATGACACTTCAAAACGGTGCGGGACACGAAGATCTTTTAAAGGAATTTGTGAATGAGGACCGTGTGATCATTGGAACAACAGAGGATAACGGAGCAGTCCTTGATTTTGGCCATGTGAGAAGAGGCGGAACCGGCGTTACCAATGTAGGTATGCTGACAGAGGATAAGGACGGATTTTTAGGCCGCCTGAAAGAGACGTTTGACAGCTGCGGCTTTGAGGTACGGATACATGAAAATATTCAGTATCTCATCTGGGACAAGCTGTTTACCAATGTATCTCTGAGCGCTCTGACGGGTATTCTGCAGGTAGATATGGGGTATATCGCCGCAGACGAATATACCTGGAAGCTGTGCCGTCAGCTGATCCATGAAACGATCCTGACAGCGGCTGCCGCAGGTCTTGAATTTGATGAAGAAACTGTAGCCGAAAAGGTGAAAAAGACATCTCTGAACAATCCTTCCGGCTGTACCTCCATCCGGGCGGATCTGAGAGATGGCAGACGTACAGAAGTAGACACGATCAGCGGCGCGGTAGTGCGCGCTGCAAAGAAATACAATGTAGAAGTGCCGGGGCACGAATTTGTGGTGAATCTGGTACACGCTATGGAGGGAAGAGGATAAAGGAAGTTCTCTGAAATGATAAAAAGCAGGCTGCTGCATAAGAACAACGGCCTGCTTTTTTCATAGGGATCAGAAAAATCCGAAACGCTTTTTGGGAGACGGCGGCAGATGGACGGCCTCCAGCAAATAGAGGTACATCTGTTTCATGGTTTCAGGATCCACCCATTCAGGCGTGTCCCGGCAGCCTCCGTGCATGGTGGAGGATACCTCCATCTGCTCCATGATCATATGAAATTCAGGGGGTCTTCCCAGGATTCCTTCTCCATATGTGGCAAGGGTCTTAAGGTATTGAATATCCCATCTGGGAACCATCGAAAGGCTCAGCACCGGTATGTGAAGCCCCCGGAAGGATACATCATCACTGGGCGGAAGATACTTTAATACCTGCCCGTGGTATTTCTCCAGAAGTTCTTTCCGGCAAAAGGGCTGCATGACCGTCTTTTTTTCGTGGCCCTTTCCGCAGATGGCCAGAGTGTCGCCATAGCCGCAGACGTCCAGATTGATAATTCCTGTGAGACAGGATCGGTCCATAGAGGCAGCATAGAGCCTGCTCCCGGCGTTTCCGGTTTCTTCGCCGTCAAAGAAAGCAAAACGGGCAGGGAAGTCCTCCTCCTTCAGTTTTTTTGCCAGGTCGATGAGAATACACAGGGCAGCGGCGTTGTCATTGGCTCCGCTGCTGCCGGGCACAGCATCGTAGTGGGCGCAGAAAAGGAAGGAAGGCCCGCTGTTCCAGGGTGACACAAGATAGTTTCGTATCCCTCTGGGATTGCCCATGGAGGCGTCCTCCTCCTGCAGCGTGAAGTTCAGTCCCTCCTCAAGGAGGATCTCTGACAGCGCTGTCTGGCGGCTGTCAGGATCCTTTTGAGAAAGGCGTTCCAGGTGTCTGTTGATCATCATAATGTAATCCTCGTGTTTAACGAAAAGGGCTGTTACAGAGGCGTGTGTCTTATAAGCAGGCGTCCATGGGAACCTTTACCACTATTTTTCGTATGGGGGCCGCTGTACTGCCGGACTGTATGGCCGGAATGTGCACATCCCATGGGAAATATATGGCATAAGTACCTACATTCATTGCAATTCTGCCTTCAGCGGTGTCTGGATCGTTGTGATAAAACAGGATATCTCTTGGAGTATCCAGAAGATCCTCATCTGTCTGATACGATCCGTTGTCACTGTAAAAACCGGCCTCCTCCGGGCCTCCTGCAGCCAGAAACTGCACATCGATATTTTTACGGTGGATTTCCGGGCGCAGAGTTTCTCTGGGAGACGTGGTAATGTCGAGAACCTGGAGAATGGCGGGAACGCCGTTCAGGCTGATGTCAAATTTACCTGGCTCATGATTGGCCAGATCGGTTTCCTTTAGAAAGCGCAGGGCGCTCTGAAGCGGTTTTGGAAGAATTGCTGTTTGCTGCTCAAAAAATTCGTTGTTGATGTTTCCGTAGATCATGGTAGGTTCCTCCTTGATAATTGTATAATAAATGCCTGAAGACAGCAGAAACGTCTGCTACTGCATGGATGTCAGGCCGCCGTCGACACATAGTATCTGTCCGGTTACAAAGGATGCGGCGTCGCTGCACAGGTAAAGGGCGGCGGCCGCGATATCCTGTTCCTTTCCTATGCGTCCCAGAGGGATGCGGTCGGTCAGTTTTCTGTAAAATACGGGATCATCCAGCTGAAAGGAATTGATGGGGGTATACACAAAGGTAGGGGCGACGGCATTACAGGTAATGCCGTATTTTCCCCATTCACAGGCAAGCTGTCTGGTGTACATATTTACCGCGCCCTTGCTGGCACAGTATGCAATATAATGTTCGGTTGTTCCGATAAAGCTTTTTACGGAGGAAAGATTCAGGATACGTCCATATTTGTTCGGGATCATAAAACGTGTCCCCACCTTCCTCGTTATGCGGTGAAGGGCGTGCACATTCAGTTCCATTACTTCCTGAAACGTTTCATCATCGTAGCTTTCTGCGGGGAGCAGACGGTTGATTCCGGCACAGTTGACCAGGATATCTATGGAGCCAAAGGCCTTATCCACCTCATCCAGCATATGATCAGCGCTGTCGGAACAGGTGATGTCACAGGCGAGAGAAAGGAAGGGCCTGTTGAGCTTTTTGGCATAGTCTGCAGCAGGGGCCGCTTTTTCCGGATGGTTGCTGCATACAGCTACCTGAGCACCTTTTTGAAGAAATGACAGGGCTACAGCGCTTCCCAGCCCTCCGGTGCCGCCGGTGATCAGTGCTGTTTTGCCATTGAGAGAAAACAGTTCGTCATAATTGGTCATAAATGTATACCGCCTTTCCTGAATATGGATCAGTCCTGTAGGTCTGTGACGCCGCTGCCGACGCCCTCCTGGCTGGCTGCAGTGAAATACTGTGGGTTGTGTGACTTTAAAGGCGCTGCCAGCAGAAGCATTCTGGACATATGGTGGGAGTAGATCTCACTGGCATTGTCATAGTCGCGGGCTGCAAGGGCATTCGTCAGATCGGTCAGTTCACACAGGAAACCTTCCACAACCGCTGTGCTTCCTGCAGCCAGATAGAGAAGCCGCTGCAGATCCACATCTGCTTTCTGGAGGGAGATCCAGATCAGATCCATATTGCCTGCCAGCACATAAAGCTGTCTGTAATACTCAGATAATATCCGGGCGGACTGCGTCAGATCTCTGCGGGATATATGATGGCGAAGCTGTCCAAGCTGGTGATACAGGATTTCCAGCTGTGTTTTGGAAACCTTTTTAATATATATGGACTGGATCATAGAAGTCCCAAGTTTGGTATGGAGCCATACCGCCTCCTCAATACGCTGCTGATCGATCTTAGAGACAAATGCTCCCCGGTTTGGAATGATATCTACCAGATTCTCACGGGAGAGCTTAAAAAAGGAATCATGCACAGGGGTTCTGCTCATATCCAGAGAGGCTGCGATATCCGCTTCGTTCATTTTCTGGCCCGGAAGAAGCAGAAGCTCTAAAATACATTTTCTGATGATGCGGTAAGCGTACTGCCGGGCGTCCTCAGAAGGATTGCGGGCAGGAAAACTCTGCTCACGAAACAGAAGCAGGGAAATATAAATCACCTCTCTTTCTTTAGGGGTTAATTATAGAATATCATAGCGTGTCAAAATGTAAAACCCGTCATAACTTGTATGCAATCTTAAATCAGGGAATCTTCTTTTATATATTTTACCATTATTTGTGAAAAAAGCAACTGATAAATAAAAAAATAACAAAGATTATAACGAAAATGTTAAAAAAAGGTTGCACTAATAAAGAAAATATGATATTTTGTATATATTGATAAAATGCAGTTGAGCTTAAAAAGAGGCGATACAGCAAACTGAAATGCAATTTTAAAGTTTGCTTGTATGCAATCTGGATGGCTGTATGGAAGGGTTTATTGCCTGCGGTTGCATTTCAAATACTGTGCTGGATAAAGGAGTTGTGCCGGATGATGGACAGAGGAGAGATTCTGGAGGGAGCCAGACCGCAGAATGAAGCCTATGAGGGTTTAAAACATCAGATACTCAGCCTGGATATAGAACCGGGAGAGATGCTGAGTGAAAGCATTTTATCATCTCAGATGAATGTGGGCCGACCGCTGATGCGGGATGCGCTGGCGCAGCTGGCTGAAGAAGGATATGTTATGGTTTATCCTCAAAAGGGCACGGCGGTCACTATGATCGATCCGGAGCGGGTCAGACAGGCGGTACATACCCACATTGTACTGGAGCAGGCGGTGCTTGCCGAGGCTTGTCAGCAGGGACTTACCGGTGCACAGCTGGAATATCTCGAATGCATACTGGAAGAGCAGAAGCGAAGGGGAGATGATGCGGTTAAACGCATGATCCTGGAACGGCAGATGAGCAACGCTCTGGCAGCGTTCTGTGGAAAGAAATATATGTTAGATGTGTTTCGTACCATGGACTGCGATATGCTCAGAGTGAAATGCCTGCATTACAATACATTTGGTTTCCCTGCGCAGATGTTTCCGCCCTCAAGCTGGGAATATACCCAGGTAGAGGGAAGGATGCTGGTAGACAATCTGAGAAGAAGGGATACAGATGCCGCATGGCTGCTCTGTTCCAACCATTTCAAAATGGTTCTTCTCCACATGGATTCGCTCAGGGGAATCTATCCACAGTTCTTTTCCGGATGAAGGGGAGCGGGCAGTAAAACTGCCGGAGGCTTTGCAGTCCGGATAGAAAATACACCTATTTAAAATGGAAGGGGATGAGGTCTGAAGATATCGTTGGAGAGAGGGGCTTTGACAAAAACAAAAAACAATGTGTAGTAGTAGGGAAAAAAGATACAAGGAGGAAATACCATGGAATATATCATTGGTATCATTTTATTGCTTACGTTTTTTGGCTTGGCATACTACTGTATCAAGGGCCACAACCTGATGATTGGTTTCCTGATCATCACAATCGTCTGGACAATTCTCCCGCTGGGAGGAACGCTTTTCGCAAGCCAGGCATTCCTGGAGTCCAATCCGGTTCTTCAGTTTGAGGGCGTAAAGGGTCTGGTTAAGATTCTTAACAGCATTTATCAGAGCGCTCCTGAGGGCTGGGGTACAACTCTTGTAAATGTGTGCTGGGGCGCATGGTTCGGTCGTGTACTGATGGAAACAGGAATTGCGTCTACTCTGATCCGTAAGACCGTGGAGCTGGGCGGAGACAAGCCTCTTGTTACCATTACCCTGTTAAATGTTGTTACAGCGATTATCTTTACTGCAATGACCGGCGCAGGCCCTGTAATTGCAATCGGCGTTATCGTTCTTCCTATTCTGATGTCCTTAGGTATTCCGAAGGCGATTGCGATGTTCAGCTTTATGGGTTCTGTTGCAGCTGGTATTTATCTTAATCCGGTTAACTTTGCACAGTACCGCGCATTCTTTATCCAGCCGGATCAGATGCCTGATTTCACACTGGGCTGGTATGTATCACACTGGGGCTTTGCCGCATTCCTGATCATGTTAGTGGCTACCACGATCCTTTCTGCAATCTATCTGAAACGGTCAAAGACCAGCCACGCATGGGCAGCTCAGGGCAGGAGCGCATCTGCTGAGCAGAAGAATGCTCCGTTCTATACGCTGATTCTTCCGATCGTTCCGGTTATCTTAAAGATCTGGCTGGATTTCTCCGTAATCGGTGGCTTTGTGATCGCAGGCTTTGCAGCGCTTTTCCTGTGCGGAAGAATGAAGGGAACTTTCAAGGAGAACTGCCAGCTGGTAAATAAGTTATATTATGACGGTGTAGTTGATACAGCCCCTCTGGTAGGCTTCCTTCTTACACTTCCAATGTTCAATGCAGTTGCTTCCTTTGCATCTCCTTACTTTAGAGTAATTCTTGGCGGAGTAATGCCTAAGAGCGAGCTGGTGGTATGTATTGCGTTTGCGGCTCTTCTGGTTATGGGTCTGTTCCGCGGACCGATGACACTGGTAGGATGCGGCGCGGCTACGCTGGGTGTTCTTTCAAATGTGGCCAATTTCTCAGTGCCGTTCTTATACGCTGTATTTGCCATTCCGACCATCACTGTAACCATCGGATGTTGTATCACACAGTCTTGGGTTGCATGGGGACTGGCATATACAAAAGTGGATTCCAAGGACTTCCTGAAGCTGTCCATTCCTAATGCGTATGTAACAGGCGTGCTTCAGTATGTAGCGGCGTTTGTAATGCTTGCCGGACTTGGTGCTGAATGGTTTATCAAATAATATCAAACTCTCTTAAAACAATGTATATCTGAAAATGCGGGGGCGCCCTGAGTGCTCCCCGCATATCCCCTGATCCGTTTTTATCAGAAAGATCCAGAATAAGAAAAAGCAGAAAGGAATAAAAGAGTATGGCAGAACGTAAACACAGAGCTGTCCGTATGGGTATCGACGTAGGAGGAACTTATACAAAGTGCGTCGCAATGGATAATGAGACTCATGAAATTATTGGAAAAAATGAAGTAAAGACTACCCACGATGATGAAAATGGCGTTGCTGCCGGCGTAGTTCAAAGCTTTAAAAACTGTATGCGCGAGAACGGCATTGCGCCGGAGGATGTAGTATTTGTCGCGCACTCTACAACCCAGGCGACCAATGCATTTATCGAGGGCGATGTGGCAAATGTCGGTATAGTAGGCGTGGCTGGAGGAGGCCTTGAAGGATTTCTGGCAAAGCGTCAGCTTGCTCTGAAGGATATTGTTTTAGATGAAAAGGTCGGTAGAATGATAAAGGTATTCAATACGTTTATCAAGAAGAAAATGCTGACAGAAGATCTTATCAATCAGAATATCGATGACCTGTTAAACCAGGGAGCGCAGGTAATCGTTGCCTCCATGGCGTTTGGTGTGGACAGCATGGATGAGGAAATTATGATCCATGACTGTGCGGAAAAGAAAAATGTGCCTGTTAGTATGGCTTCTGATATTACAAAGCTGTATGGCCTTACAAGACGTACCCGTACAGCGGCAATCAATGCTTCGATCCTGCCAAAGATGATGGCGACTGCAAACGCAACGGAATCTTCGGTAAGAGAGGCAGGTGTTACAGTTCCTCTTATGATCATGAGAGGCGACGGCGGCGTTATGGAAATCGGCGAGATGCGCAAGCGCCCGATTCTAACCGCGTTATCAGGCCCGGCCGCTTCGGTTATGGGTTCTCTTATGTATCTGCGTGCTTCCAATGCTATTTACTTTGAGGTAGGCGGAACCACTACCAATATCGGCGTCATTAAAAATGGTCGTCCCGGTGTGGATTATGCTCAGATTGGCGGACATGATACATATATCAGCTCTCTGGATGTGCGTATTCTTGGATGTGCCGGCGGTTCTATGGTGCGTATCAATGACAGGGAGGTTGTAGATGTTGGCCCGCGTTCCGCTCATATTGCCGGTTGTGAATATGCGTGCTTTACCCCTGAGGAAGAGATTGTTGATCCGCAGATTGAGATGGTAAGTCCGAAACCCAGCGATCCCGCAGATTATGTAACCATTCGGTTAAAAAACGGAAAGCGCATCTGCTTTACGAATACCTGTGCGGCCAACGTTCTGGGACTGATCGATGAAAAGTATTTTGCCCACGGAAATGCCAGCGCGGCGCGCAAGGCAATGCAGCCGGTTGCAGATAAAATGGGCATCACTGTGGAGCAGCTGGCGACACAGATTCTGGACAAGGATTTTGAGAAGGTTAATGCCTGCATCAATGCTCTGGCTGAAAAATATCAGCTGGATCATGACAGTATGAAACTGGTGGGCTGCGGCGGCGGCGCGGCTTCTCTGGTACCGTATTGCGCGGAAAAGATGGGACTCCAGTATGATATCCCGGAGAACGCAGAGGTAATTTCCTCCATTGGTGTTGCTCTTTCCATGGTACGCGACGTGGTGGAGCGTGTGATCCCCAGCCCGACCCAGGAGGACATTCGCGAGATTAAAAAAGAGGCTGCGGATGCTGCGGTAAGCTCCGGCGCTTCGCCGGATACAGTGGAGGTGCATATTGAGATCGACAGCCAGACCGGAAAGGTAACGGCTATCGCAACAGGCTCCACGGAGGTTAAGACCACAGACCTGCTGAAGGAATGTGACGAGAACGAGGCGAAAGAACTGGCAACTCAGGACTTTGGCCCCAAGGTAAGCCAGATTCGGCTTGCAGAGAAAACAGATAAATTCTATGTATATCAGGGCGAGCGGGATGGAAAGCAGCCCATTCGTATCGTTGATAAAAAGGGATTTATCAAGGTACAGTGCTCAAACGGCAAGGTTGTAAAATGCGCTGTACAGGATTATAAAGAGGTTGTAGAGTCCATCTGGAAAGATGTAGCCGTATTTAAGACAGACTCTATTCTGCGCCCCGACTTCTTTGTATGTGTAGGCCCACGTGTAGGCGATTACAGCGCGGTTGACTTGGAGCAGATCTTCCTTCTGATGGATCTTGATCTGGGCGACAGAGAACCGGAGGAAGAGATCATTATTGTAGGCTCTGTTACGGAGATCTGATAGACTATGAAAAAAGAGGAATTTCGGAGAGCTTTAAAGCCCATAGCGGATGGCCTCTTTGGAAAACAGGGTGCCGTAAGGTATGAACGTCCGCATTTTGCCGTCCGTCCCCTGGAGCGTATGCTCCGGGATCTGACGGCGATCCCGCTGGAAGATCAGTACGCGTATGCTTTTTCCAGAGAGCCTTTAAATGGAAAATTTAATGATGAGCAGCGGAAGAAATGGACGGCGCAGGCCATTGGCTGCGGACGGGAATATGCAAAAAAAATCTGCAGTTCCTATGGCGTCACAGCGCCTGAGGCACTGGCGCAGGCCATGGGGCTGGAGGTGTTATACCCTTCTTTTCCTGAGAATGCAGACAGGGTGTTGTTTGCGGAATTTCGCGAACCGGGGAACATCAATATTTATATGGATGCAGTAAAAAAGGCAGAAAAATTTCTGAAGCGTCCTGAGATAAAAACGGTGCTGACCGACCGGCTGGATGTGGCCGGTCTGCTGCTGGCCCATGAGCTGTTTCATTTTGTGGAAGAGAAGTATAAAAAAGAAATCTTCACAAAACAGGAAAAGATCCGGCTCTGGTCTTTAGGGCCTCTTCATAATGATTCCTCCATCATTGCCCTCAGCGAGATTGCCGCTATGGCATTTGCGCAGACGGTCACGGGGATTTCCTGGTCTCCTTATGTAATGGACGTATTTCTTGTATATGGCTATTCGCCGGAGGAGGCCAGCGGCCTTTATGAGGAAATGATGATGTATGCAGGCAGGGAGCCATGTGCTCCTGAGCAGGAGACGCTATAAGGACAGAACAATAAAAGGAGAAAAGCTATGAGTATTCGAGTGGATTATGAGGATGTGAAAAAAACGGTAAAACAGGCCTTTTTGAATCTGGGTCTGACAGAAGAGCAGGCCGAGACCTGCGCTGTGATCCATACACAGTCCAGCGCAGATGGGGTAGAGAGTCACGGTCTGAACCGTATTCCACGCTTTGCGGAGTATGTGCAGAAGGGGTGGATCAATCTGGAAGGACAACCGCAGCTTACAGGTGCAAAAGGGGCGGTGGAGAATTACGACGGACAGCTTGGGATCGGCATTACAAACGCACTGTTTTGCGCTGACCGTGCAGTTGAACTGGCAAAGGAGCATGGAATCGGCTGCGTTGCTTTAAGAAATACAACCCACTGGATGAGAGGCGGCACATACGCCTGGAAGATGGCGGAGGCCGGCTTTATGGGACTGAGCTGGATCAATACAGAAAGCTGTATGCCCTTATGGGGAAGCGATAAGCCCAGCGTGGGGAATAATCCGTTTTGTATCGCGATTCCAAGAGAGGATGGCCCGGTTGTCCTTGATATGGCGATGAGCCAGTATGCGTACGGAAAGCTGGGAGTCTATCGTCTGGGGGGGAAGCAGCTTCCATATCCCGGCGGTTTTGATAAAGAGGGAAATCTCACCAGCGATCCCGGCGCCATTGAGGACAGCAGGCGGATCCTTCCTACCGGATACTGGAAGGGAAGCGGTATGGCTCTTGCCCTCGATATGGCTGCCGCCCTTATGGCAAATGGAAACTGCGGTACAGATATGGATGAACAGGATAAGGGAAGCTGTACAGGCTGTTGCCAGATCTTTATTGCCTATGATCCATATTTGTTTGGTTCCAGAGAGGAGATCCAGGCAATGCTTAATCGGCGGATTGCGGCTGCAAATGCGGCGCATCCGGAACGGGAGGGCGGATCTGTGACATATCCTGGCCAGCGTACCGTCTTGACACGGGAAAAGAGCATGAGGGAAGGCGTTGCCATAGACGAGGCCATTTGGAAACAGGTGTGCGCTCTGGCGGCAGGAGATATGGATACAACGGACATTGCAAGCAGATAAGAGGAGAGAGAACTATGTTTTTTTCAAATATAAAGATTGTTGAAAAGTATAATTATCTGGAAGAAAAATTTACCTGTGCATATAAATGGCTGGCAGAGACCGATCTTGCATCGCTGCCGGTTGGAAGCTATCCTGTGATGGGAAATACGGTAGTGGCCAATGTCCAGGAATATACAACCATTCCCGCCAGTGAAGGGGCTTTTGAGACCCATGAGAAATATTTTGATATTCAGTATGTGATAAGCGGAAAAGAGCAGTTTGGCGTATGTAAGAGAGATGGGCTTTCCGTTAAAGAGCGTATTGAGGAAAATGATCTTATTTTCTATGAGGAGCCGGACTTAAGCGGAACGGTTCTTTTGGAAGAAGGGGATCTGATTATCGTAGCACCGGAGGACGCCCATAAGCCAAGATGCCAGGCAGACGGGCCATGTCAGGTAAAGAAGGTAGTTGTAAAGGTGGCGCTGTAGGACCGCAGATCCCTTAGGAAAATGAAAAGTGGCTGAAACAGCAAATATCTGTTTCGGCCACTTTTTATTCTGTGCACTTTAGCGCCAGTTTTACAGTACAAAATAGTCGGGATACCGTCGGGTGAGCTCTGTCTTTTCCACCTGGAACCGGGTTAGGTGGCGGGTAATGAGCATTTCCGCAAGCTCCGCATCCTTTTGGCGGATGGCATACAGAATATTCCGGTGATCCTTGACGGTTCGGGCATCCTGCCAGGATTTTAAGGAAAGAATACGAAGGCGGTCAAAATGAACCATCTGGGAATAGATGACATCAAAGGTTCGGGATTTTCCTACAGATTCAAATAACAGCTGATGAAAATGGTTATCCAGGTCTAACTGTACGGAAAAGTCTTCCGAATTGGCATAGTACTGTTCCTGTTCCAGATTTGCTTCCAGCTGTTCCATATAGTGGGAGGAGATTCCTGATTCGCAGGCCAGTTTGGCAATTGCAATTTCCAATACCAGGCGCATGAAGCGGGATTCTTCGATCAGTCCATAGTCGATTTTTGATATATAACTGCCGCGCTGGGGAAGGATCTCCACGAGATCCATGCGGGAAAGCTCGATCAGAGCCTCCCGCACCGGTGTCCGGGACAGATTCATGACGGCAGACAGCTCGTTTTCGCTGACCGCACTGCCGGGGGAAAGTTCCAGGGCAGTGATATTGTAAAGCAGTACCCGTATGGCGTATGCACGGGCTTTTTCATCAGGCAGTCTGTCTAAAAGCTTCATGGGTACATCCCTTCTTTAAAATAGAAATTTTAAAAGTCAAACGTAAGAGCGATCTTGCGGATGGAAGGATCATGGCTGTCGTTAAAGTCAAAGGCTTCCTGTGCTTTGATTAACGGGAAGGTGTGGGAGACTGTGCCGCTCAGATCCAGCTTGCCCTCGTTGATCAGTTCAATGGCCTTTCCAAACATCTTATTCTGCAGCCTGGAGCCGCGGACATCCAGCTCTTTGGAAGTAATCAGGAACTGGTTTACCTCTGTAGGGGAAACAGAGAATCCCATGGTAATTACGCGTCCGGCATTTCCGGTAGCCTTTAACAGTGTGATCAGGGAATCCTTTGTGCAGGCAGAATCAATGGAAACAGTGCTTCCGTGGCCGCCTGTGTATTCCTTTACTTTTTCGATCAGATCTTCTTTTAATGGATTGATGGTATATTTTGCGCCGTTTTTCTTTGCAGTTTCCAGTTTGTCATCCATGATATCCGCAACAATAATATGATCACAGAGCAGACGGGCAACCTTCAATATGGTGCTTCCCAGCGCACCGGAACCGTAGATCAGCAGCATATCGTCCTTTTTCAGTTCGGCTCTGGTGCAGGCCTGGATTCCGATGGTGGTCGGCTCGATCATAACGGCATCTGTGTCAGAAAGAGATTCAGGAAGGATATAGCAGTCCTTTTCCGGTACAGCGATAAATTCGCGGTATCCGCCGTCGATATGTACGCCGCGGATCGCCAGGTTGTCGCACACGTTGCCTCTTCCGATACGGCAGGGATAGCAGTGGCCGCAGCTGGTTACCTGATTGATGATAACGCGGTCTCCTACATTCAGATCCTTAACATTGGGGCCGACCTGGTCAACGCGGCCCACCATTTCATGTCCAATGACCCTTGGATAGGTTGCAGCCGCATTGGTGCCATGGTAGATCCCCATATCAGAACCGCAGATGCCGGCGGCAGTCATTTTTACAAGGACGTTGTTTTTTTCGTCGATTACAGGTTTCTCAATGTCAATTACCTTCAGCTCTTCTGGTTTTACAATCTGTACAGCTTTCATTGAAATACACGCTCCTTTTAATAATTATATCGTTTGTTATTGATAACTTACATACTAGATATACTAAAACCCACTGGCGAAAAAGTCAATATCTGGGCTGTTAAAAAAATAATATATACAAAATAAATAAAAAACACATATAAATTTTATTTACTATTACATATTGAAGGATTATTGAAATTATACTACCATACAAGTAAGCTTCCATAGCTGGCTTTGCTGAAAAGCGGCTGTGGTCGGAACCGTTGTTAAATATATAAATTATGGAGGTAATGAAAGCTATGAATATGACGCTGCGTTGGTATGGACCGGGATATGACAGTGTGACATTGGAACAGATCCGGCAGATTCCGGGTGTAAAAGGAGTTATTACCACTCTTATGGGAAAGATGCCTGGTGAGGTCTGGACAGAGGAAGAAATTGCAGAACTGAAAAAGACAGTAGAGGATGCAGGACTTTCCATCATGGGAATTGAGTCTGTAAATGTTTCAGACGATATTAAGATCGGAACGGACAAGCGGGATGAGCATATTAAGAATTATATTACCACACTGGAAAACCTGGGAAAAGCGGGTATCCATATGGTATGCTACAATTTTATGCCGGTGTTTGACTGGACACGTTCGGATCTTGCCAGAAAGAGACCGGATGGCTCTACGGTACTTGCATACAATCAGGATGTGATCGACCAGATTGATCCTGAACATATGAAAGAATCCATTGAGAAGATGTCAAATGGATTTGTGATGCCTGGCTGGGAGCCAGAGCGTCTTGAAAAATTAAAAGCTCTGTTTGACGCATATAAAGATGTAGATGCAGAGAAACTGTTTAATAATCTGGTATATTTCCTTGAGGCTATCGGACCGGTATGCGAGAAGTACGATATCCATATGGGAATCCATCAGGATGATCCGGCATGGCCGATCTTCGGCCTTCCAAGGATCGTGAGAAATAAGGAGACCATCGAGCGCCTGTTAAAGGCAGTGGATAAGCCGTACAATGGCCTGACGCTGTGCACCGGTTCTCTGGGATCTGATCCTAAGAACGATATCTGCGAGATCATCCGTATGGCAAAGGGCAGAATTCCGTTTGCTCATGTAAGAAATGTAAAATACAACAGCGACAGGGATTTTGAAGAGGCTGCTCATCTGTCATCTGACGGCTCTAAGGATATGTATGAGATTATGAAGACTCTGTATGATACCGGCTTTGACGGCTGCATCCGTCCTGACCATGGAAGAATGATCTGGGGCGAGGTTGCCATGCCGGGTTACGGACTGTATGACAGAGCGCTGGGTGCCTGCTACCTGCAGGGACTCTGGGAAGCAATCGACAAAAACGCAAAGAGGGCATGAAAATATGAAATTAACATTAGAAGGGTTAAAAGAAAAGACGGCATGGGAAAAGGCCGGCGTTTGCCTTCCGTCTTATGATATTGAAAAAACAGCAGAGGAAACGAAAAAGGCTCCCGTATGGGTGCATTTTGGAGCTGGAAACATTTTTCGTATTTTTATCGGCGGTCTGGCGGACACGCTGATTGAAAAAGGGGAGTCTAAAAAGGGAATTACCTGTGTGGAGACCTTTGATTTCGACGTTATTGACAAAATCTATGCGCCATACGATAATTTAGTGCTTGCTGTTACTCTTAAAGCAGACGGTTCCACCGATAAAAGGGTGCTGGGATCTCTGACAGAGGCTATCAAGGCACAGTCCTCAGATGTGTCCCAGTGGAATCGTCTGAAAGAGATCTTTAAAGATCCGGGACTTCAGATGATCTCCTTTACCATTACAGAAAAGGGGTATGCTCTTAAGGGAGCAGATGGAACGTACTTCCCATTCATTCAGGCAGATATTGAAAACGGACCGGAAAAAGCGGTTTCTGCAATGGCAGTTGTCTGCGCTCTGCTGTATGAGAGATATAAGACAGTAAAAGCTCCGCTGGCAGTCGTATCCATGGATAACTGTTCCCATAATGGGGAGAAGCTGCAGAGTTCCATTGTAACGATGGCGAAGGAGTGGTATAAAAAGGGCTTTGTGGAAGAAGGCTTTGTGGAGTATATTACAGACGAAAGCAGAGTGTCATTCCCCTGGTCTATGATTGATAAGATTACGCCCCGGCCCGCTGATTCTGTGTGCAGAGAGCTTGAAAATGCGGGAATTGAGGATATGGCTCCGGTCATTACCTCAAAAAAGACATATATTGCGCCCTTTGTCAATGCAGAAGGCCCGCAGTATCTTGTAATTGAAGATAAGTTCCCCAATGGCCGTCCGGCGCTGGAGAAGGCCGGCGTATACATGACGGACCGGGATACTGTAAATAAGGTTGAGCGCATGAAGGTAACCACCTGCCTTAATCCTCTGCATACGGCCCTGGCTGTTTATGGCTGCGTACTGGGATATGATCTGATCGCAGATGAGATGAAAGATGAGCAGTTAAATAAGCTGGTGCATCAGATCGGCCCTGTGGAGGGTATGCCGGTAGTGACCGATCCGGGCATCCTTTCTCCTGCTGACTTTGTAAAGGAAGTAATTGAGGTAAGGATACCTAATCCGTTTATGCCGGATACGCCTCAGAGAATTGCAACGGATACTTCTCAGAAGGTGGGAATACGGTATGGAGAGACAATCAAGTCCTATGTGGCAAAGTATGGCGATGCCAAGAAGCTGACAGCCATTCCTCTGGCTATTGCAGGCTGGTGCCGCTATCTTCTGGCTGTGGATGACGAGGGGAAGGCATTTGAACTTTCCGCCGATCCCATGATCCCGGAACTGACAAAACAGCTGGAAGGCATAGTAGTTGGAAAGCCGGAAACATACACCGGTCAGTTAAAGCCCATTCTGTCCAATGGGAATATTTTTGGAATTGATCTTTATGAGGCTGGTATTGGAGAACTGATCGAAAATATGTTTGCAGAAGAGATCGCCGGACCAGGGGCAGTAAGAAACGTCCTGAAAAAGTATATGGCGTAAGCCACGCAAATTGTATGGATGTAAAAATCCCGTGCTGGCCGCATGAAAATGCGGCGGGCGCGGGATTTTTTTGAATGGTGGGGGTGAGTTAGGCTATCCAAAACCATATGTTATCCGCATTGTAAGTCAGCCCATTACTGTCAAAATTTATTTTTATCAGCCGATTGCTTTTAAAAGATAATAAGTTTAAAATATTCATAAGGAGCTCCTTGTGTGATTTTCAAGATGTTGAATATCTGAATTTTATCACAATGGGAAGCGCTTTTTCGATTCACTGATTACAGATGAAATTTACGGTACATCTGTGAATAATTCAGATTTATTTAAGGGGTTATCTATGATGATATAAAAATATCAGGAGCAGTAATGGGAGGGGAATTATGAAAAGAAAATCTAGGGTGTATTTAAAGCTGCTGTTGTCATATGTAGCAATTTTAATAATTCCAATTTTAGTAGCAACTGGAATTTATGGACGAGTATGGCATATTATACGAGGCCAGGCGTCAAGAACAAATGAAAATCTTTTGAATACAGTAAAACAGGAAATCGACAGTGAAATAAAGAATATTCAAAAAATAGAAAGCCGCCTGGCTCTTGACAGTGAGATCCAGAATCTTTCTAAAAAAGAAAGTTTCAGCATAAAAAACCAGCAGTCGTTATACTACTTGTATGATGACTTAAGGATAATTGATGTTGCAGAACCTCTATTTGACCATGTATTTGTATATTTTCCTGCGGCAGATAAAGTAAGTAGCAGTCTTGGAAATATGGATCTCTCGCTTTATTATGAACTTTATTATAAAAGTGACAGCACAAGCTTGGAAAATTTCAGGTCATACCTTGCTTCGCAGCATTACAATGATGTACGTCCCATTACGGGTTCATATGGACATAATAAACTGATTTTTACAATGAGTTCTCTTAATGCCGCTTCAGGTGAATATGCGGCAACAATCGGCATTGTTATGGATAAGGATCAATTTCGTCAGAAATTGCTTTTTGGCAAATGGGATGAACAGATGAATATTCGAATCGTAGACAGCGAGGATAATACAATATGTATGGATGCAAAGAGTGATTTATTGCCAGAAAAGACGCAGAAAACTTCTTATATTGTTACTGGGGTGAATTCTGATGCGGCTGATTGGAGATATGAAGCAATTATCCCAAAAACTTTAATAGATAAAGAAGCTCATGAAATTCAAATATGGTCAGCAGTGGGATTATTTATCTGCATTATTTCTGGGTTTGGAATTGCAAGTTATCTTGCAAAGAAAAATTATAATCCTTTAAGAATGTTGATGGAGAATGTTGCACGTTACAACAATTCAAAAAGCAACGATAAAATGGAGAGCGGAGTAGACGAATATCAGTGGCTTAATCACCAGATGGAGAGTTTTTTCAAGGAGCATATAGATACGCAAAGGCTTTTAAAAAACAGCCGAAAAACATTAAAAACTTATTATTTGTCTAAAATGATGATGGAGCACTGTGAGAGAAACTCTCAGGAACAGGTTGGAATCCGGCTTTATTCTGAATTTTATGCAGTCGTTCTTTTAAAACCGGAGTTAAAAGGGGAATTGACAGCGGAACGCCTTGGAGAAGAGGCGCAGGTGCTCAGAAAATTCATAATAGCCAACGTGCTGAGCGAAATTTGCCAGAAATATTTTGAAGTAGAAATGACGGAAATGGGGGAACGGGAGGCTGCCATTATAGGGATGAATATACCTTCTCTGGACAACATGGAACGTTTACAGGAGTGTGTAGAAAATCTTCAGCAAATTACAGAAGAGTCATTTAGCTTTTCATGTATCGCTCTTCTGGGAACAGCCTGCCGTGGAATTGGCGGGATTCATGAATCATATGTGCAGGCACAATCGATGGAAGAGTATATTAATCTTTTGGATACTCCGGTAATCCGCTATGATAAAGTAAAGGATCTGCGTTTTGTATATGAATATCCGGAAGAAATGGAATTAAAAATTATTCATGCAATGAAAATAGGAGATGAAAAAACAGCAGGAAAATGTATGATGGAGGTGTTTGACCGAAATCTTTCCGGACAAGTAAAAGCCAATACTTACCGTTGCTTAATTTTTGATATGATTGGTACACTTTTAAAAGGAGCAAGCACAGGAGGATATAACCACACGGATCCTGAAATTGGAGTGTTGGAACAGATTTCAGTTAAAACACCGGTTGAAGAGGCAAAGGATAAATTTCTAAAATGCCTTGGTTCAATCTGTTTACACATTCGGCAGATTCGTGCAAAAGCAAGTGAGGATAACATATTCAGCCAGAAAGTAGAGGATTATGTAAATCAAAATTTCACAGATCCAGATTTAAATATTTCTATTGCAAGCCAGTATTTTCGTATAACCCCCTCATATCTGTCATCTCTTTATAAAAAACAGACAGGAAAGAGTTTGTTAGACTTTATTAACAATGTGCGGATTGATTTTGCAGAGGGACTTTTAAAAAAGGGATGCAGTGTGGCAGATGCGGCAGAACAATCCGGATTTCGTGACAGTGCAGGTTTTATCAGGGCGTTTAAGAAGAAAAAAGGGATTACACCTGGACAATTAAAGAAAGAATTTTAATTTTTACCAATCAATTTGATAAAATGCAAACTTTCATAGGCGTTTTTGCTAATAAAGTTTGCATTTTTTGTATATAAAAATCAATATTATAATGATAAGATGAGGACACAAAGCAAACTGTTATAAAAATACAAGTAGGAGGAGAAGGAAGATGAAAAAACGGAAAATAGCCTTGTTTTTAACTGCGGCAATGACATTGGCTTTGGCTGGATGTGGGGAAAAATCAGAGCCAGAACAGACAACTGCCGCTACAGCTGGAGCAGAGGGGACCCAGCAGACACAAACAGGCGGTGATTTTTCTTATCCCATGCAGGCCGGTGATACACTGACTTATTGGTGTGAACTTCAGGGTACTGTAAGTCCGAACTATTCCAATTTAGGAGAAACGCCATTTGCAAAGGCATGGATGCAGGAAACGGGAGTGAATATTGAATTTATGCATCCGCCAACGGGACAGATAAAGGAACAGTTCAGTCTAATTCTTGCAGATGGAAGCCTTCCTGACATGATGGAATACAGCTGGGTACAAGATTATCCGGGAGGCCCTGAAAAAGCAATTAAGGATGGAGTAATTCTTCCTCTTAATGATGTGTTTGAACAGTATTGTCCTAATATTACTGCATATTTAAAGGAACATCCAGAAGTAGATAAAATGATTAAAACGGACGATGGACATTATTATGTATTTCCATTTATTCGCGGAGATGAGAAACTTTGTAATACTATTGGACTTATGCTGCGTCAGGATTGGTTAGAGGAATTAAATCTGGAAGTACCAGAGACTATTGACGAATGGCATACAGTGCTGACCGCATTTAAGAATGAAAAGGGTGTTGCAGCACCTTATTGTCCAGAGTGGACCAGAGAAGATTTTAAGGATAATGATCCGTTTGCATACGCATTTAATACTTGTAGGGGATTCTACATCGATAATGATGGTCAGGTTCAGTTTGGCGCAGTAGAAGAGAACTATAAGAAATATCTGGAGCTGATGAAGCAGTGGTATGAAGAGGGCTTGATTGACCCCGATATGGCTACATTAAAATTTGACCAGGTAAGTGCAAAGATGACTAATGGATCTGCAGGAGCATCCATTGGATTTGCAGGAAGCCGTATGGGGGCGTGGATTACAGCAGCACAGGCCAGTGATCCGAATTATATGCTGGTAGCGGCTCCGTATCCAACGCTTGAAAAGGGAACGAAACCAGAATTTGGACAGATGGATAATCAGTATCCGGGAACGGCCAGTGTGGCAATTACCACTTCCTGCAAAGACGTAGAAAGAGCAGCACGTTTACTGGATTATGCTTATGGAGAAGAGGGACATATGCTTTTCAACTTTGGTGTAGAAGGCGAATCATATGAAATAAAAGAAAACTATCCAACATATACAGACTGGGTAATGAAAAATCCAGATGGATGGCCCGTATCCCAGGCAATGTCTGCGTACATTCGTGGAAATTATAATGGACCATTTGTACAGGATCTTCGCTATCTGGAACAGTATTATACCATTGATCAACAGAAAGAAACGCCGGATGTCTGGGGAAACAGTAATGCAAAAGAACATAAGATGCCTCCGGTAACGCCTACTTCAGAAGAGAGCAGAGAATATTCTGCCATTATGAATGAGATCAATACTTACCGCGATGAAATGGTACTGAAGTTTATTTTTGGTACAGAAAGTCTGGATAATTTTGATACATATGTAAAAAATATCGAGAATATGGGACTAGATCGCGCATTGGAGATTCAAAGAGCAGCATTAGAACGCTACAATGCCCGTTAAAGGCTGAGGGATGCTGCAAAATGGGAACATCATTTTGCAGTGTCTCTTTTGTATTCTGACAGATTGAAATGGAGGAATGATAAAAAATGAAGCAGCCGTCAATTTTTTACAGGATAAAAAAAGACTGGATGAGAAATAAATCTCTATATATGATGATCCTTCCGGTTCTGATCTTTTTTATTCTATTTCATTACAAACCTATGTATGGTGCAATTATTGCATTTAAAGATTACACGCCGGCCCTTGGAATAGACGAAAGCCCCTGGGTTGGATTGGAAAACTTTTTCAGATTCTTTGACAGTGTATATTTTGGCCGTTTGATTCGTAATACGATCCTGTTAAGTGTGTACAGCCTGATTTTTGGTTTCCCAGCCCCAATTATTTTAGCTCTTTTGTTAAATGAAGTGAAAAATAAAAAATTTAAGGGTCTGACCCAGACGGTTACCTATCTGCCGCATTTTATTTCAATGATTGTAGTAACGGGTATGCTGGTGGATTTCAGTATGACGAGCGGTTTGTTTAATGACATTATTGAATTGTTTGGGGGGGAGCGTTCACCTCTGCTTCAGAATCCAGATCTGTACAGAACTATTTATGTGGCATCCGGTGTATGGCAGGAAGTGGGATGGGGATCCATTATTTATCTGTCTGCATTATCTGGAGTGGACAGTCAGCTATACGAAGCGGCTCAGATTGACGGAGCAGGAAAATGGAAACAGCTGGTTCACGTAACACTGCCGGGAATTATGCCTACCATAATTATTATGTTTATTTTGAAAATGGGTACTCTGATGAACATGGGATATGAGAAAACAATTCTTTTATATAATCCTGCAACGTATGAGACAGCAGATATTATTTCTTCATATATTTACAGAATTGGTCTTTTAGAACAGGATTGGAGTTATTCCACTGCAATTGGCCTCTTTAATTCCGTGATCAATTTAGCTCTTTTGCTGATTACCAATAAATTGGCGCGTAAATGTGGCGAAACAAGCTTATGGTAGGAGGGACAGAAATGAAAACAATGAAAGTGAAACGTTCCAGAGGTGAAAGAATCTTTACTGTATTCAATTACATTTTTCTGTCCCTGATTATGTTGCTTTGTCTGTATCCGGTCTGGTATGTAGTTGTGGCTTCTTTTAGTGACAGCAATATGCTGACCCAGCATACAGGTCTTTTATTAAAGCCGGCTGGATGGAGTGTGGAAGCATACAGTAAAGTATTTAAAAACCCAATGATTATCCGCGGTTATTTAAATACCATGTTTGTGCTGCTGGTAGGCGTTGCATTAGATATTATTATGACATCTTTGGGGGCCTATTTTCTTTCCAGACGCAGAGTTATGTTTAAAAAGCCCATTATGATGATTATTATGTTCACCATGTTTTTCTCCGGGGGTATGATTCCTTTTTATCTGAATTTAAAGGATCTTCAGCTGCGAGACAGTCTTTGGGGACTGATTTTGCCTTTTATGATCAGTACATATAATCTGGTGATTTTAAAAACATCCTTTGAAAGTATTCCTGAAAGTTTGATTGAGGCAGCGCAGATCGACGGAGCAGGGCATATAACGATTCTCACCCAGATTGTTCTTCCTCTTTCAAAAGCAATTTTGGCAGTAATGGTGCTTTACTATGGTGTTTCAATTTGGAATTCATGGTTCTGGGCATCAGCTATTATACGCACAAGAGAACTTTATCCTCTTCAGGTAATTTTAAGAGAAATACTGATGCAAAACGATGTCACATCAATGACAACAGGTGTAGGAACAATGGATCAGGAATCAGTAGCAATGACTATTAAATATGCGACAATCATAGTAGCAACCGTACCTATCCTTTGTGTATACCCGTTTTTGCAGAAACATTTTACTAAAGGAACAATTGCAGGAGCAGTAAAGGAGTAAAAAATGGATGCAGAGAAAATTTTTGAAAAGCTGGAAACCAAGATTCATGCTGAATGTATGCGGTTGGGAGAACGTATTCCTTATATAGCAGAGGATGGAGCATACCGGAATGATATGCGGGATGTAAAGCTGTCATGGTGGACAAATGGATTCTGGCCGGGAATTTTATGGCAGATGTATCAGTGTACAAAAGATTCAATTTATAAAAATGCAGCGGAGCATACAGAGCAGGAATTTGATTGTATTCTGGAAAACTTTGAGGCTTTGCATCATGATGTGGGATTTTTATTTCTTCATACGGCAGTAGCTGATTACAGAATTACAGGAAATCCCAAATCACGCGTACGAGGGCTCCATGCCGCTAATATATTGGCAGGCCGTTTTAACCCTTCAGGAAACTTTATTCGGGCATGGAATGATGACAAAACAGGCTGGATGATTGTAGATTGTCTTATGAATGTGCCGCTTCTTTACTGGGCGGAAAAAGAACTGAAGGATCCTAGGTTTGGGGAAATCGCAAGACGGCATACAGATACAGCCGTTCGTTATTTGCAGAGGCCAGATGGTTCCTGTAATCACATTGCGGTCTTTGATCCGGTAACAGGGGAGGCGGTTGAATTCCCGGCCGGTCAGGGCTATAAAGAGGGATCTTCATGGTCCAGAGGGCAGGCATGGTCAGTGTATGGCTTTGCCTTAGGATACCGCTATACAGGTAAACGGGAATATTTGGATGCTGCTAAGCGGGCAGCCCACTACTTTATGGCAAATGCGGCTCAGACCGGTTTTGTATCATTGCTGGATTTCAGAGCACCTGCTCAGCCTGTATATTGGGATACATCAGCTACCGCCTGTGCTGCCTGCGGTCTTCTTGAAATTGCAGATGCAGTAGATGAATCCGAGAAGATGCTTTACAGAAATAGTGCGGAAAAAATGTTGGAAGCTCTGGAAGAAAAGCATTGCTGCTGGAATATAGAAAAAGACGGTATTTTACAGAATGGAAGCGTTGCTTATGATAAGCAGGTTCATGTCCCGTTGATTTATGGGGATTACTTTTTGGTAGAGGGAATTCTCAGACTGATGGGGAAGGGATTTATGATCTGGTAAAGGAGCCGGTATGGAGAGGGAAGAGTGTTTTGACCTGTTAAAAAGCTGGTGCGATGGTTTAATTAGTTACCAGATTCACAATAAGGGAGACTCACGTTTTGATGGCGGCTTTTTCTGCCCGGCCTGTAAAATGATTCACGGAAGAAGCCAGGACGCTGTATACCCTTTGATGTGTGTGGCGGATTTTACAGGAGAAGAGAAGTATCGGAAGGCAGCAGAAGCTGTTTTTGACTGGGGAATCAATATGGTTTGCGACGATGGGAGTTTTTATAATGACGCTCAAAGCGAATGGAATGGGATAACTGTTTTTGGAGTAATAAGTCTGTGTGAAGCGTTAAATCACCATGGTCACCTGCTGGATTTGGAAACAAAGAAATATTGGGAGCAAAGAATGAAAGCAGGGGCACGTTGGATCGCCCGAACGATTACTGTGGGTTATAAAACTAACATCAATTACCATGCGTCTGCGGCAGCAGCACTTGCTTTGGCAGGAAAATATGAGGATAGGGCAGAGTATTTAGTTCAGGCAAAAGAACTGGCAGATTATTGCGAAAATCATTTATTGGAAAATGGCCTTTTTTATGGAGAGGGTCAGCCGGCAGAGGGGGTAACGAAAAGAGGATGCCGTCCGGTAGATATCGGATATAATGTGGAAGAGTCCATTCCATCTCTGGTTTTATATGCCAGAACAGTAGGCGATTTAAGATTAATTAAAAAACTAAAGGAAATTTTGAAAAAACAGCTTGTTTTTATGCTGCCGGATGGGGCATGGGATAACAGCTTCGGTTCCCGAAATTATAAATGGACCTATTGGGGAAGCAGAACATCAGATGGCTGTCAATCGGCATATGGAATATGGGGAGAGGAAGAGCCTGTATTTCATGAAGCAGCAGTACGTAATGTGATGTTGTATAAAAAATGCAGTGTAAACGGACTGTTATATGGAGGCCCTGACTATGAGATACACGGTGAAGAACCCTGTATTCATCATACATTTTGTCATGCAAAGGCTCTGGCATCAATGATAGACTCTGGGCAGTGGAGCAGCCAGGAGAAAGAACTTCCTTCTCAGCACGCTCCATCACTGTTATATTTTCCAGAAATAGATGTTTGGAAAATTTCAATAGGTGATTTTTTGGGAACTGTAACAGGCTATGATTTTAATTACATGAAAGGAGGGCACGCTTCGGGGGGAACATTAACCATGCTGTGGCATAAAACAGCCGGGCCTGTTATCATGTCATCTATGACAGATTACTGGCTAAAGGAGCCGCATAATATGCAGCTTTCTCTGAAAAAAACACAGCACTGCAGTTTAACACCAGGAATTGAAATGCAGAGCAGTCAAAAAAAGTATTCCAGTTGTTATGACTATGATTCCCATATCACAGCACAGGAACTGGAAGATGGGGTCAGGATTGCGGTTAATCTGGAATTAAAGGATGCAGAGCATAATTCTGCTGATAAACCGGTGTATGGAAGTCTGGTATATTCTTTTTCTGATGATGAAGTCATAATTGATGGAGAGATTCAATTATCACAGGAATCCAAGTGTGTGCAGCCCATGTTTATACTCCCAATAATTGGAAAACATAAGCTGGGGATACAACGTGTACATGATAGCTGGGAATTGCCAAGAGATAGGGGAAAAATAAAGATTGGTATATCTGATTTAGAAGAAAACGCAGATCCGACTCCAATATTTTTTTTGGCTGGAGGATTTGAAGCATGGCGATTTGCTGTAAAAGCAGATAAAAATGGGAAATTCCACGTCGCAATTCAGGTAGAGGAGACAGGAGTATGACTGGACAATGGAAAAACCGGAAAATTCAGAGCAGAGCAGACGCGGCAGAACTGTTTTTAGAAATGATCCGTCCGCTGAAAAAGTATTATAGTGACGGAAAGGGATGGCTTCATGTGGGAAATACAGGGGTACATTATGGAGAAAAGGCCGCAAGAATGGAGGGATTTTCCAGAATTTTGTGGGGGTTAGGTCCTTTATGGTCCAGGGAGAGCCCTAATTTAGCTCCAGATTTAAAATCTGAGATTGAAGAATGGAAAAAGCATTATTTGACCGGGCTGATCCATGGAACTAATCCCCAGTATTCGGAATACTGGGGGGATCTGGTAGACTATGATCAGAAAATGGTTGAAATGGCAGCCATTGCAGTAGTTGTAAGTCTGTCACCTCAAGTTTTATGGGATCCGTTGGATGCGTGTCAGAAAGAACAATTTTGTGTTTGGATGGACCAGATTAATCATCACAGGGTGCACGCCAATAATTGGAGATTTTTCAGAATTCTTGTGAATATGATGTTTCGGAGGATCGGACGCCCCTGGTCACAGGAGAAGGAAGATGAGGACTGGGCTGTGATTGCGGACTGTTATGAGGGGGATGGCTGGTACCATGACGGAAATAACGGACAGTTAGATTATTATATTGCGTTTGCGATGCATTTTTATGGTCTTGTTTATGCTAAATTCATGGAAAAAGAAGAGCCTGATTATTGTTGCATATTAAAGGAGCGGGGAAAACAATTTGCAAAAGATTATATCTACTGGTTTGATACAGAGGGAAGAGAAATACCCTATGGGCGAAGTCTTACATATCGCTTTGCTCACGGAGCTTTCTTTTCAGCATTGGCGTTTGCCTGTGATGACAATATAGAATATGGACTTTTACGTCACTTGGCCATAAATAATCTGGAAAAATGGCTTTGCCGCCCCATATTTGATAATGATGGTGTACTTAGTATTGGATATGGGTATCCCAATTTATTTATGAGTGAAAGATATAATGGTCATGGCTCTCCTTATTGGGCATTAAAGACCTTTTTTATGCTTGTATTGGAGGATAACCATCCTTTCTGGACAGCACAGGACCAGCGGCCGCTGTTTAAAGCTGTACAGCTTTTAGAGCATCCGCATATGCTGATTACGCATAATATGGATCATGTCCAGTCATTTGTAACAGGTCAGCATTGTCAAAATCATGGCTGCACTGCAGAAAAATATGAAAAGTTTGTCTATTCTAATCAATTTGGTTTCAGTATATCCAGAGGGCATCAGCTGCGTGATGGGGCATTCGATAATACATTGGCTGTATCGATAGCAGATGATAACTGCTATCGGATGAAATATGGCACAAAATCGTTTTTTATAACAGAACAGGCGGTATTTTCTGCATACAGTCTAATGCCTGGAGTAGAAGCTGAAAGTGCAGTTATTCCTTTGGGATCCTGGCATATACGGATTCACCGTATTTTGACAGATAAAGAAATTGATCTGGCGGATGGCGGGTTTTCTATTGAGGCCGAAGTGTCCTCCCAGGCACAAGCTGGTGATCTTTTGGAAAAATACAGTGAGGATCAGATTAAACATGAGGAAGGAAAAATATTTGTCTGTCTGCCATGGGGAGTCACCGGGGCGGTTTCTGTGAATGGAGATGGAAATGCAGTAGTAATCGATACATTTCCAAATACAAATCTGCTGTACAGCCTGGCTGTCTTGCCAATGATTTGCAGAAGGCTTAAGCCTGGTCAGCATGATATCATTGACTGCTTTTTGGGGGACCGAACAGAAGATGCAGTCAAATATATTGATATGATTCCGCAGGCAGAACTGAAAGAAAATAACATATATGTTAGAACAGATACGAGTGAAATAAGGATAGAATGGCCTGATTTAAAACGGGAGGAATAAAGATGGATATTTACTGGGGGGATCTTCATAACCATTGTGGGATTACATACGGATTTGGGTGCCTGGAAAATGCAATTGAAAGAGCAAAAAGCCAATTGGATTTTTGTGCATTTACTGGCCATGCAATGTGGCCCGATATGTATGAAAAACGACCGGAAACAGAATTTGTTGTCAATTTTCATGAAGAAGGATTTAAGAAACTTAAAGATCATTGGACAGATATTCGGAACAGAGTAAAAAGAGCAGGAAAGGAAGGATTAGTTACATTTCAGGGGTATGAACTTCATTCCAGTCAGTATGGAGACTATCATCTTTTATCACCGGCAGATGATCTTCCCTTAGTATATGGCGAATCGCCGAAGGATCTGATAAAAGCCTGTCAAAGAGATGCGATCGTTATTCCCCATCATATTGGATATCCAAAGGGGTACAGGGGAATTAACTGGGACGAATTTGACAGCAGCATATCCCCTGTCGTAGAGGTATTTTCTAAACATGGCTGTGGAATGAGCGAAGAGGCTGATTATCCATATTACCATAATATGGGGCCCAGAGATGGCCGAAATCTGATATATGAGGGTTTAAAGCGTGGAAAGCAATTTGGTTTTGTGGCTTCTACCGATCATCATGCAGGATTCCCGGGTTCTTATGGAGATGGAATGGCTGCCGTCTGGGCAGAAGGGAAAACAAAAGAAAGCATATGGGGTGCGCTGAAGGCTGGGCGAACCTATGCAGTGACAGGAGACAGAATCCACTGTCAGTTTGATATAAATGGAATTCCAATGGGTGGAAAAACGGAAGGAAGCAAAAGGGTACTGCATTGGAATGTAAAAACAGAATATGGACTGGATAAGATTGTAGTGTATAAAAACGGGAAACCAATCTATGTTGAAAATGGAGAATTGCATAAAAAAAATATTTCCAGAGGGCGCTATAAAATCCGGATTGAGATGGGATGGGGAAAGCAGGATTTATATCGCTGGTCTGGAAAACTGGGCGTTACAGGGGGAAGCATTGTATCATTACACCCATATTTTCGGGGAAGAAGTGTGCTGGCACCGTCTCAGGATGAATGCTATGATGTGGATCAAATTAATGACATAGCAACCAGTGCATTGGTATTGGATGGGAGCAGTGCAGAGTGGATTTGCGATACGGTGGGAAACAAGTCTACGCTGCATCCATCTACTTCTTCAATTGTATTTGAAATAGAAGGAAACCTGAACACAAAGCTTTATTTTAAGATGAATCAGAAAGACTACAGGGCATCTATAGGGGATCTTCTGGAATATGGTTATGTTTGTGAAATGGAATATTATCATTCACAGGCATTCAAAATTCATCCGGCACTGCCGTGTTCACGATATCAGTTTGAGATGGAACTAGAGGATAATCATCCAGAACAGTTATGTGATGTATATCATATGGAAATCAGTCAGAAGAATAGGCAGTGGGCGTATATTTCTCCAGTTTATGTAAGGACAGGCTTATAAAACAGCGTACGTGGAGGAGTGCGGGAGGACTCCTTCAACACACCTCACGGCCTCAGCAGGCATACCCCCTCTTTTCAATCATCTGAAAAGAGGGGGATTTTTGCGTCTGGATCTTTTGCCCGCCAACTTAAGGCTATACATCAAAATTAACTTATGTTATACTGATGGCAGCATAAAAAGCAATCAAAGGGGGTATGGAAGATGCTGGTTTTTAAGGACATTCTGGGACATGAGCAGATCAAGGAGCATTTTAAAAATGCAGTGGAAACAGGAAAGATCTCTCATGCGTATATACTCAGCGGCGAGGCGGGAATGGGGCGCAAGTCTCTTGCCAACGCTTTTGCGCTGAGCCTTTTGTGTGAAAAGGGAACGGCCGAGCCGTGTATGCAGTGCCATGCCTGCAGGCAGGTGCTTTCGGGCAGTCATCCCGATCTGATCTATGTGACCCATGAGAAGCCTGCCAGCATCGGCGTGGATGAGGTTCGGGAGCAGATCAACAACACCATCATGGTGCGGCCCTACAGCAGCTATTACAAGATCTATATTGTGGATGAGGCGGAGAAAATGACGGTTCAGGCCCAGAACGCCCTTCTTAAGACCATTGAGGAGCCTCCCTCCTATGCGGTGATCCTGCTTCTTACCACCAACCCGGATGCATTTCTGCCCACGATCCTTTCGCGGTGTGTGCAGCTGAAGTTAAAGCCTCTGCGGGATTCGGTAGTGAAGGAGTATCTGATCCAGTCTTTAAAGGAAGAGGAGACCCAGGCAGAGATTTATGCCGCATTTGCAAGGGGAAATCTGGGAAAAGCCATTCATCTGGCTGATTCAGAGGAGTTTAAGGTGATGTATAACGAAATTCTTCATCTGCTGAAGCATCTGAAGGAAATGGATATCTCCGAGCTTTTAGACTATATCCGCAAGCTGAAGGAGGACAATCTGGATCTCCATGATTGTCTGGACTTTATGCAGATGTGGTATCGGGATGTACTGATGTATAAGACCACTAAAGACATCAATCTGCTGATTTTTAAGGATGAATTTTCGACGGTGAAGAATATTGCAGCTTTAAGCGGATACGAAGGACTGGAGAAGATTCTTGAGGCGATTGACAAGGCCAGAGTGCGGCTGGACGCTAATGTAAATATGGAACTGGTGATGGAGCTGATGCTTCTGACCATGAAGGAAAACTAAGACGCCATTTAGTATGGCACAGACCAATAAAAAGGAGAACAGAATTGACAGTTATCGGAGTTCGTTTTCGGACGGCGGGAAAAATTTACTATTTTGATCCCGCCGGACGTGATATAAAGACCGGCGATCATGTGATCGTTGAGACGGCCAGAGGAATTGAGTACGGATATGTGGTGCTTGGCAACCGGGAAGTTGAGGACGCAAAGGTGGTTCCGCCCTTAAAGCCGGTGATCCGTATGGCGACAGAGGAGGACCGGGCGGTAGAAACCCGGAATAAGGAGAAGGAGAGAGAGGCGTTTAAGATCTGCCAGGAAAAGATCCGCAAGCATAAGCTGGAAATGAAGCTGATTGATGCAGAGTACACCTTTGATAATAATAAGGTGCTGTTTTACTTTACTGCAGACGGCCGGATTGATTTCAGGGAGCTTGTAAAGGACCTAGCCAGCGTGTTTAAGACCAGGATTGAACTGCGTCAGGTTGGCGTGCGGGATGAGACAAAGATTATGGGAGGAATCGGCATCTGCGGAAGGCCTTTGTGCTGTCATTCGTACCTGTCGGAGTTTATCCCTGTATCCATCAAGATGGCAAAGGAACAGAATCTTTCACTGAATCCAACCAAGATTTCCGGTGTCTGCGGCCGACTGATGTGCTGCCTGAAAAACGAGGAAGAGACCTATGAGGTTTTAAACAGCAGGCTGCCGGCCATTGGTGACTATGTGACTACTGCGGACGGCTTAAAGGGCGAGGTGCACAGTGTAAATGTGTTGCGCCAGCTGGTAAAGGTCGTAGTTGTGGTAGACCGGGATGAGAAAGAGATTCGTGAGTATAAGGTAGAGGACCTGAAATTCAAGCCCAGAAAGAAGAAGGGAAAGAACGGGGAGCGTCAGGCCAAGGAAAGCGGAGGTTCGGATACGGAGCTTAAGAAACTGGAGGCCCTGGAGAAAAAGGAAGGAAAGTCGAAGCTCAATGATAAGTAAGGAGCATACCTGGATCAAGGTTAAGGGAATTTCACTGCGGGATGATGAGCGGATCGACGATCTGCAGCGCAATCATTACGGCATTATCCAGAGAAAGGGAGCTTTCTGCTTTGGAATGGACGCGGTGCTTCTGTCAGGCTTTGCAGTGGTGAAGGAGGGGGAGAAGGTCCTGGATCTGGGAACCGGAACCGGGATTATTCCCATTCTTTTAAGTGCTAAGACCCAGGGAATGCATTTTACAGGGCTGGAGATTCAGGAAGAGTCGGCAGACATGGCCTGTCGGAGTGTGGCTTATAATGGCCTTGAGGATCGGGTGGAGATTGTAACAGGCGATATAAAGGAGGCCGGGACGCTCTTTGACCGGGCTTCTTTTGATGTGGTAACGAGTAATCCGCCCTACATGAATGATGCGCACGGCATTAAAAATCCCCAGGATGCCAAGGCTATTGCACGCCATGAGGTGCTCTGCACCCTGGAGGACGTGGTACGGGAGGGGACGCGAGTGCTGCGGCCCGGAGGCCGTTTTTATATGGTACACAGGCCCAGGCGTCTGATCGAGATTATCCAGACCATGAAAATGCATGGTCTTGAACCTAAGAGGATGAAGTTTGTCCATCCCTACAGAGACAGGGAGGCAAACATGGTTCTCATCGAGGCAGTCCGGGGCGGAGGCGCCCTTTTAAAGGCAGAGCCGCCGGTGATTGTATTTGACGAGAATGGAGAGTATTCCGAAGAGATACGGACTACTTACGGTTATTAGAAAAGTAAAGGAGCTGGAGCTATGGCAGGAATATTATACTTGTGCGCAACGCCCATTGGAAATCTGGAGGATATTACCTACCGGGTAGTGCGTACGCTGGAGGAGGCGGATCTGATCGCGGCAGAGGACACCCGTCACAGTATTAAGCTTCTAAACCATCTGGGCATCAAAACGCCTATGACCAGCTACCATGAATATAATAAGATAGATAAGGCGAAATATCTGGTGGAAAAGCTGAAAGAGGGGACAAATATTGCATTGATTACCGATGCCGGAACGCCTGGTATTTCTGATCCAGGTGAAGAACTGGTGCGTCAGTGCCATGAGGCAGATATTCCCGTAACTTCCCTTCCTGGCCCTGCAGCCTGTATCACGGCGCTTACCATGTCTGGCCTTCCTACCAGGAGATTCTGCTTTGAGGCATTTTTGCCGGCGGAAAAGAGTGATAAAAAGGAGCGTCAGAGGATACTTGAGGAACTGAAAAATGAAACCAGAACCATTATCCTGTATGAAGCGCCCCATCATTTGAAACGGACACTGGCAGATCTTTTTGAGGCCATGGGAGACCGGGATATCACTATCTGCCGGGAACTTACGAAGAAATTTGAGAGCGCCTGGAGAACCACGTTTAAGGAGGCCCTGGCCGTGTATGAGACCGAGGAGCCCAAGGGAGAATGCGTCATCGTTATCCGGGGCCGTTCCGTACAGGAAATGGAGGAAGAGGCCAGACAGTCCTGGGAGGCAGTGAGCCTGGAAGAGCATATGGAACATTATATGAGCCAGGGCATGGATAAGAAGGAAGCTATGAAGGCGGTGGCAAAAGACAGGGGAGTGTCTAAGAGGGATGTGTATCAGGGACTGCATGGAAATAAAAACAGAAGCGAGCTTAGCGGAAGCAGAATATGACGAGATGAAATATTTCATGACAGCTATTATGGATGCGGGGGAACTCCTTGCTGCCCATGGAGCTGAGGTGAGCCGGGTGGAGGATACAATTACCCGCCTGTGCATGGCCTATGGTTTTGCCCGTGCGGATGTGTTTACCATTACATCCAGTATTATCGTCACCGCCATGTCGGCAGACGGGCGCGCCGTCACTCAGACCCGCCGGATCCGGACGAGGGATACAGACCTGGGAAGAGTAGCCAGGGTAAACGAACTGTCCCGCAGAATATGCGCCGGCCCAATATCCTTAGAGGAGTTTAAAAGGGAGCTGGATGTCATCCGAAAAGGGAAAAAAGCATCGGTTCGCCTGGAACTGGGGATGCATATGATGATTGCGGCAGCGCTGTCGGTTTTCTTTGGAGGAACCGGAATGGACGGCATGGCGGCGGCGCTGTCAGGGGCGGTTTTATATGGGATGCTGCATGGAAGTTCCATTTTGAAACTGAATACCATTATTCAGAATATGCTTTGCAGCGCAGTGACGGCGATGGCTGTTCTGCTCCTTGTCAGGATGGGAATCGGCACACAGCCGGATAAGATCATGATTGGCGATATTATGCTGGTAATTCCAGGGCTTCAGCTGACCAACTCCCTGAGAGATATGATAAATGGAGATATGATCAGTGGACTTCTCAATATGAGTGAGGCGGTTCTAAAAGCGGCTGCGGTAGCCATGGGCTTTGCTCTTGTAATTATTTTTGGAGGGACAGTATGAGCTTTGCTGTAATTCAGACCGTTACAGGCATGATCGGATCGGTAGGATTTGCTGTTTTGTTTGGCGTTCGGGGAAAACGTCTTGCTGTGATCGCTTTAGGAAGCGGCGCGGGATGGGCCGTCTATCTTTTGTGCAGAGCCGCCGGGTGGAGCATATTTTCGGGGCTGCTGGCTGCCAGTCTGTTTGTTGCCGCTCTCAGTGAGATATTAGCCAGAATCATCCGCACTCCGGTGATCCTTCTCCTGGTTCCCATGCTGATTCCGGAGGTTCCCGGAGAAGCTCTTTATTATACGATGTATTATCTGGTGCAGGGACTTAAAGAGGAGTTCAGTACATACTTAACACTGGTGCTGACAGAGGCGGGAGCGATTGCGCTGGGGATCATACTGGCGTCCCATGTGGCGAGGCTGGCGGTGAGCGTGAGGAGGCATATGGGGAGAAGCAGGGTGTTAAAATAGGACTTGACGAAAACAGAGTTTAATGATAGGCTGACTAATGGTTAGATATAACTAATTTTTGCTTTTAAGAAAGAAGGTTGTATACCAATGAAATATGTATATGCTTCGCGCAGCGGAAATGTAGAAAAACTGGTTCAGACTCTGGAATTAGAGGCTCTAAAGCTGAAGGACGGTACGGAAACCGTCGGCGAGGACTTTATTCTTTTAACCTATACAGACGGCCGGGGTGAGGTTCCGCCTGTGGTGGCGTCCTTTTTAAAGTCCAATGGATCCCGTTTAAAGGGAGTGGTTGTTTCTGGAAATATGCAGCGCCATGCAGATACCTTCTGCGGTGCCGGGCAGATTATTTCTGAAGAGTACGGCGTCCCTGTAATCGCTCAGGTAGATGGGGCGGGCGACATCTATGACCACAGGTCGATCCGGGCAAAGCTGGCTTAGCGGCACGGTTTGGTTATCCGGTACAAAGCCGGACAGCTAACAGGGTCATCAGGCCATTTTACCCGAATTAAAATATAAAAACCCCCAGTGTTTGTCTGCGTATCTTCCTTAATACACAGAGAACCTTGGGGGTTTTTGCAGTTACTGCGCTGCCAGTTCTGCCTAAGCCTCAGCTACATTCAGCCCGGCCAGTTTTGCCAGCGCCATAACAGAATTGCGGGATACTTTTTTTCCTTCATATTCCAGCAGATCCTCGGTACTGCCTGTAAAAATATCTGCGCTTTCCGCTTTTTTAAGGATAATGCAGTCATCCTGAACGGTTATTTCAAGTCCATCTTTGACATCCAGGTCAAGGCTTCTCCTTAATTCTATAGGAAGCGTGATTCTGCCCAGCTCATCCAGCTTGCGGATTACTCCTGTGGTCTTCATCTTATGACCTCCTTTGTAATTTGTAAGATTCTGAAACTTTTACAACTCTAAACTAACAAAACCGGGAAATGAAGTCAATAAATAAAAAAGTCTAAAATGGTAAATTGTGGTATAATTTAGTAAATTTTTGGAATATTCCTGCCAAATTCCTACTTGACAAACGGTTTCCTATCCTGTAGTATTACTTTGAGATTCAAAGTATTTCGGCAAAGGAAGGTACAGCCCTTTGGCAGCGGGCCGTTTTCAGACCGCTCATCCGGGGCCGGGTAAATAAAAATGACGACCAGAATAATAGGAACCGGCTCCTATGTGCCGGAGCAGATCGTGACTAATGATGATCTATCGAAGATTGTTGAGACAAATGACGAGTGGATCCGCAGCCGAACAGGCATTAGAGAACGGCGGATTGCCACTGAGGACGGCACCTCGGATATGGCGGGCCAAGGAGGCGCCCGAGGCCCTTAGGTCCAGTCAAT
>OBZN01000039.1_pt1 | contig 95104 bp, 112 predicted proteins | sample 1476951 | NCBI WGS metagenome assembly OBZN01 (sample SAMEA2580246, study PRJEB22360) | human gut metagenome | biome: human gut; feature: human-associated habitat; material: faeces | place: Denmark | collected 2008/2010
GATTAGGAAAGTGCTTGGATCAAAAATGGCAGCCCAGGCGGACTGCCAAAATTAATGATTAATTTGTCCCTAACTTGGAAATAACACGAGAACAACTTTTTAATATTTGAGCTGTCCACTTGACGGGGCACCGCCCCAATCAGTCGTCTTTGTTTTTCATAGATAGTCAGGAAAAATTTAAAAATCCTAGTGCCAAGGCGGAGCAATCGTAGGCCAGATGGGGCTCAGCCGTGGAAACAACACAGCGACGGTCCTTGGAGCTGATGTTGTTAGGCGACTTTGAGATCGCGCTTTTTGCGAGCTCAAAACGCCGTCACTGCTCTAGCTACGCGTCGCCACCCCATCTGGCCGGAGATTGCGGCGTTTGGCACGGCAAGGAACTTTTAGCCTAGCACCCGCCTACGATTATTCGGAATTTAACGAATCACAAGTCCTACAAGGGAATCATTGCTCACGCTCGTCCCTACAAATCAGCCCTAAATAGCAACATTACCGCTAAATTGACTGTTATACAGATCAGCGTAGAAGCCATTTTTGGCCATGAGTTCATCATGGTTGCCGGTTTCAACAATCGAACCATGATCCATCACGATGATGTTGTCAGCGTCGCGAATCGTGGAAAGTCGATGTGCAACAACAAAACTGGTTCGATTCGTCAACAGTCGGTTCATGGCATGCTGAATATGAATTTCAGTTCGGGTATCAACTGAACTGGTTGCTTCATCAAGAATCAGAATCTCAGGATCGGCGACAAACGCACGCGCAATCGTCAGCAATTGCCGTTGCCCTTGAGAAATATTTGAAGCCTCTTCATTCAGAATCGTGTTATAGCCATCTGGCAACTGCCGGACAAAGTTATCAACATGCGCCGCCTTGGCAGCCGCAAGCACTTCATCGTCTGTCGCATCTTCTCGACCATACTTCAAATTATCCCAAATGGTACCGGTAAACAGCCACGTATCCTGAAGCACCATAGCAAAATGCGAGCGAACTGCCTCTCGCTTCATATCACGCGTGTCTGTCCCGTTCAAGCGAATCGAACCGCCACTGATGTCGTAGAAACGTTCCAACAAGTTGATGATCGTGGTTTTGCCGGCCCCAGTTGGTCCAACAATGGCCACCATTTGCCCTGGTTTCACTTGCAAATTGTAATCCTTCAACAGCAGCATATCCGGTGTATACCCAAATTGTACGTGATCCATCACTAATTTGTTCGGATCATTTGCGACTGCTGGCACACCAGACGGCTCGTCTTGCATGTCCTGTTCGTCCAGAACAGCAAAGATTCGTTCGGCACTGGCAATCGTTGACTGAATCGTGTTAGCCAAGTTGGCCAATTGTGAAATCGGCTGAGAGAACTGTTGCATGTATTGCAGGAAAGCTTGCACATTCCCCAGTGTAATGGCACCGTTGGCAACTTCGATACCACCCATGATTGCTACAAAAACATAACCGATGTTGTTCAGGAAGATCATGAGCGGCATGATGATCCCAGAAACAAACTGGGCCTTCCAAGCAGCATTATAAAAGGCTTGGTTCTGACCTTCAAAATCGCGGACTTCATCGTCTTCACGATTGAAACTCTTGATGATGACTTGGCCGCCATAAGTCTCTTCAACTTGGTTATTCAGCAACCCTAAGGCTTTCTGCTGAGCAGCGAAGAACCTTTGTGACTTAGGCGCAACGATCCCGACCACAATCAGGCCAAGCGGAATCGTCACCAAAGCAATCAGCGTGAGTTTCCAAGAGATCGTCAACATCATCCAGATCGTCCCGACAAACATCACAGCACTTGTCACCATTTGTGTCAGACTCTGCTGCAAAGTTGAGGCGATATTGTCCATATCATTAATCGCCCGCGACATGATATCACCGTTGCTGTGCGTGTCGTAATACTTAATCGGCACAGTTTTCATCTTGTACTTCAAATCTTTTCGCAGTTGATAAACCGTGTTCTGCGAAATTCGGGTCATAATGAACTGCTGCAGGAAACTGAACAGCGCACTGCCCAAATACAAGACTAGGACGATTAAGATAATTTGTTTGATCTTGTCAAAATCAACTGGATAAGTGCCAACTGACATGCCAGCTTTTTGTTCAGCTTGCCCCTTCATGACGCCTTTAAAAATTTCGGTTGTGGCTTCCCCTAAAATTTTCGGTGTGCGAATCTGAAAGACGGTTGAGGCAATCGCCAAAACCAGTACGGCAATGATCCCAATCAGCCGATTGCGCATGTAACCAAACAAACGCGCCGTCGTGCCCCAGAAATTCTTCGGCTTTTCAACGAGACCGGCACGGCCGCCTGGACCCATCCGAGGGCCGGACGGCTGCTTCGTGGTTTCAGACTTTTTTTGATCTGCCATTATTGCTCGTCTCCTTCCCGAATCTGTGACTTGATAATCTCCTGATAAGTCGTGTTGGTGGCCTTCAACTCAGCATGTGTCCCCTTGCCGACCATCTTACCTTCATCCAACACGACAATCGTGTCCGCATCGGCGACAGTTGATACTCGCTGACCAACAATGACAACGACTTTTGTCTGGATTTTAGCATCGGCCTTTAAAGCGGCGCGCAAATTAGCATCGGTTTTAAAGTCTAGCGCAGAGAATGAATCATCAAAAACATAAACAGATGCATCCTTGACCAAAGCACGCGCAATGGCTAACCGTTGACGTTGCCCGCCAGAGAAATTACCGCCGCCTTGTTCAACTTGATAGTCCAGGCCTTCTGGATTGGCCGCGATGAAATCTTTAGCTTGGGCAATTTCAAGGGCATGCCAGATTTGATCATCGGTTGCCTCATCATTCCCATATTTCATGTTATCGCGCACCGTTCCGGTGAAAAGATTGGCTTTCTGCGGTACGAAAGCCACAGCTTCATGCAGCTTCTTCAAATCAACGGCTTTTACGTCCTCGCCGTCAACTCGAACATGCCCTTTTTCTGCATCGTAGAACCGAGGAATCAGATTGACCATCGTCGTTTTCCCACTCCCGGTTCCGCCAATAATCGCCAGCGTCTCACCACCAGTGACCTGCACATCAATATCACTCAAGGCTGGCTCTTCCGCATGGTGATAACGGAATTGGACGTGATCAAACTGCAGTGCAGGATGGGTAGTGTCTAACGACTTTGGTGAGGTTGGCGTCGTAATCCGACTATGTTGGTCCAAAACTTCATTCAAACGAACCGCAGAAGCCTGCGCCCGCGGAATGAACACAAAGATCATAGAAAGCATCATGAAACTCATTAAAATCTGCATTGCATACGTCATGAACGCAATCAGATTCCCAGTTTCAAGTGCTTGTTGCGCGATCAAATGGCCGCCCCACCAAGTAATGCCAATGTTCGTGCCACTCATAATCAACGTCATCACTGGGAAAACCGCAGCGATGATTGAAAAGACTTTCACGGCATTGTGCGTGTAATCTTGGTTAACCGTTTCAAACCGATTTTGTTCAAAATCATCTTGACGAAAGGCACGAATGACCCGAACGCCAGTCAAACCTTCCCGGAAAACTAAGTTAATGTTATCGGTCTTCTTCTGCATAGCCTTAAACAACGGCACAGCAAAATACATAATAATCAATAGGAAAAAGGCTAATAATGGCAGACTAATCAAGAAAACCATGGTCAGGGTATGACTCTTTTGATAAGCCAAAAAGCTTGCCCCGATGAGCATGATTGGTGCCATGATCATCATTCGCAAGATCATCATCCAAACGTTTTGAATTTGGGTGACGTCGTTCGTTGTCCGGGTGATCAAAGAGCTTGTGCCGACCTTGTCCATCTCATCATGAGAATAGTTAATGACCTTGCGATAGACGTCGGAACGTAATTTTTGTCCCAGTTTTTGCGATGTCTGCGACGCAAGAAAAACATTTCCCACGCTCGCAAGAATACTGAGCAAGGCAAACAGGATCATTTTCATCCCGGTTGCCCAAATGTAATCAATATCGCCTTTGGCAACCCCGTTGTTAACAATATCGGCTGTCAAGTTTGGTAAGTACAGGTTGCTCATCACCTGAACGATCATGAACAGGACGGCGCCGATGACGGCCCAGCCAGACATGCGTTTTTTTGCAAGCTTAAGCATAATTTCCTCCTAACACGTGCATTAGATCGCAATTGCGGTCGACCGTCTTGCACAATTTAATGACGTTCCCCTTCACTGGCAACGCCGTACTGCAACCAGTCCAGAATTTGATTGGTGCGTTGCTTCAACTCAGCAACGGTCACCTCTTTACCTTTAGTCTGGCGTGAATAAAAATAGCCGATTGTCTGCATGAACATCCCGACAATCTGACGAATGAGCAAACTGACATCATCGTCGCTTTTGATTCGTAACTGACGACGATCAATATTTGCCAGCAAATACTGATGAATCTCATGATGCCCACGGGGCCGCTCAGCTAAAGGTGATCCGGCCATTTTTGAGGCACTGTGGAAATCCATATGCAAAAAGACATTGCGATAAAGTGCTGCATGCGGACCTTGAACCAGCGCATCAATCGTCAGCCCAAAAAATTCTGACATAGCGGCAAAAAGATCCCCGTGATGTTTGGCCATCACCTGTTGCAAAGCAGCAACTGCGCGATGCCGCACTTGTTCCAATAAATAAAAATAAAGATCGGCTTTGTCATCAAAATATTGATAATAACTACCGCGCGGAATCCCTGCATCCTTTATAATATGACTAATACTAGCATCATTAAATGGTGCGCGGGCAAACTCTTTATTAGCGGCATCCATTAGACGTTTTTGCTTTGCTTCCGGTAACCGAAAAAACGTTGGTTTCGGCATGACGGCCTCCTTTCACGGATATGACAATTTGTCATGTGACAAGCTGTCATTATAGTCGCGGTTGTTTTAAAATGCAATCAAAAAACGACAAATTCAGTCGAAGGTCTGAGGTTGTCGTTTTAACAAAATTCTTATTATTGGGACATGACTGGTTGCTGTTAAATAACCATTCAGTCCAAGAAATCACTTTGGCGACTGATCCGAGGCAGCATCGGGTGCCGTCGACGTTGCTGAGCCGCGAAGTGCCAAAATGTCGCGTTCACGCGTTAAATTAACGCCGCGCACCTGCCACTGCTTCTCTGTGATGTCAACCCGCGTCACACTGGTATTCTTCAACAGCATAAACGGCAAGTCCTCTGGCGCCAGCTGATAAATCAACGCACTCAGTAACATACCGTGCGAAACAACTAGAATGTCACTGTTGTCCGGGCTTTGGGCGATCACTTGGGTAAAAGCCTGGTGGGCACGAGCAATCAAATCTGGTAAGTCCTCTGCCTGATGGGTCGGATCTGCTTCTCGAATTGACCGCACGAGTCCAGCAAAACGCTCCGACCCGCGCCAAGCCCGAAAAGCGGCAGCCACCCCAAATTGACGAATCGTGCGGGTGATGACGGCGTTACCAGAATCACCTTCTAAGCCGCCAAAATAATATTCACGTAAGGCGGACAATTGAATCAATGGCGGTTGCGGCTGATGACCAGCAATAATCCGATAAGCGGTTTCAATTGTCCTGCCGCGATCACTGGTAAAGACTTTTGCAAAAGGCACTGGCCGTAGCAACTCGCCTAATCGGTCGGCAGCGGCGCGTCCCTTAGCCGTCAACGCCGCATCTGTGATGCCTTGCAATTGTCGAGCCGCATTCATAGGCGTTTCGCCATGTCTAACCAAATATAGCCTTATCGTCATGTCTATCACTCCTTCAGTCCGTGCACCTATGCCATCTCATCATCATTGTCGCATCGTGACTGTCCACTGCGCATTCTCGCTTAACGCACACACTTCTCCTTTCCATGGTATCATGAAACCCGTAAGCATTTCTGAATGGAGGCCTTTTTTGTGATCAACGCAGCCATCATGATACTGGCATATGCCCATGCCCATCCGCAAAGTTATCAGGTTCGCACGGTACCTTATCAAAATGTCGCCAGTATTCTTTTAGACGACCGTGTGTTGTTTCCTGAACAATCACTCTTTTTCCCACCAAATCGGTTACGGGTTATCCGTTTGCCAGAACATTTTGCATTCAATAATCCTGAGTTAGGTGCATGGTTATTAAGCCTGCTGCCTGAATTGAGTGAAGACGCTGAGCAGGCTTCAACTAATAATATGTGGTTAACCACGAGCCACCTGACCAAGGCACGGCGCCTGCTAATTGAGGTGTCATTTGAATAATGCTGTCAAAGCCGTCTTCACCCGTGGCCTGCGCGCGGTGCTGATGGCTTTCTTCCTTTTCATCGCACGCGCTTTTTTAACTTGGCCATGGCTGTCCTTCATCATCGGCGCTTTTCTGCTTTATGGTTGTCTTTGTTTTGGCTACGCTGCCTTTTTAGCTTGGACCCAGCGCTCATAACCGGGATTAAAATGATTTAGACGAAAAAAAGATGCTGTGAACAAACAAGTATGTCTGTTCACAGCATCTTTTAATATCGCGCTTGGGTAGATAGGGATCGAACCTATGATTATGGATTCAGAGTCCACTGCGTTACCACTTCGCTACTACCCAATAACTTAACAACGAGTAATATCTTAAAAAATTTTTGCGCACTTGTCAACGTCTTTTTTTATGAAGGTGCAAAATACCTGATTCTGGCGTAAACTATTACCAATACTTAAGAAGTGAGGCGCAAGAATGAAAATTGAATCTGCATGCACCTCGATTCTGGTCGGTAAGAAGGCCAGCATCGATGGTTCAACGATGATCGCACGTAACGACGACACCTTCAGTCCCCTAACACCACAACGTTTCTATATGCACGCGGGCTGGAAAGGCGAGAAATCGCTGCACGTTAAATCACCTTTGAACGGTTTCGAAGCAGACTTGCCGGAGAACGGCTATCGCTATAATGCTGTCCCAAATGTTGAGAACGATAAACTCGGTGATTACGAGGAAAGCGGGATCAACGAACGCAATGTCGCGATGTCAGCCACCGAAAGTACTTACGGCAATGAACGGGCGTTGGGGTTTGATCCGTTGGTTAAAGATGGGCTTGATGAAGACTTGATCGTCAACATGGTGCTGCCATTCATCGAATCTGCTCGTCATGGGGTTGAGTATCTGGGTCAACTCATCAAGCAATACGGCTCTCCTGCTGGCAACTCGGTGTTGTTTTCCGACAAAGATAATGTCTGGTATATGGAAATCGTGACTGGCCATCATTGGGTTGCACAGCGCATTCCTGATGATGCCTACGCGATTGCTGCTAATCAGGTTGCTATCCAGCAAGTTGACTTTGATGATACCGACAATTTCGTCTGGAGTGAAGGTATTCAAGAATTCGTCGATGCGCATCACCTGAACACCGACAAAGAAGGTTGGAACTTCCGCCACATTTTCGGCACGATGAATGAAAAGGATCGTCACTACAACACGCCGCGTGTGTGGTATGGTCACAAAATTCTGAATCCAGAAATCGAAGCTGATCCCGAATCAGCCGAATTGCCATTCATCATGCATACCGATCACCTGATCAACCGTGAAGACATTGCCCAAATCCTCGGCAGCCATTACAACGAGACACCATTTGATCCTTATGGTCATGGTAGTGATGCCGATCGTTTCCGTTACCGGCCAATCGGCTTGAACCGTACGCAAAATTCACACATTTTGCAGCTACGCCGTGATGTCAATGAAGGACTTGCTGCCATTATGTGGCTAGCGATTGGCATGCCGACTTTCAGCCCGTATGTACCGTTTTATTGCAACGCCAACGATACCGATCCAAGCTACTCTAAAACGCCGAAAACATTCGATATCGATGCCGATTCAGCTTACTGGCTGCATCGCCTCTTGGATGTGTTAGTCGAAGCGCATTACACCCAGTTTATTCAAGCAGATCGCGATTATTTAACTGCCCTGAATCGCGACTATCGTGAAATGATCCAAGCCACCGACGACGGTGCCAAGGATCTTGGGGATAAAGAGTTGACGCAGTATTTAACTGAAGCCAATTACAAGTTAGTTGATCACACCAAGCAAGCTACTAAAGCTTTGATTAACAACTATGTCATGGAAAGTTTAAAACTGTCGAAGTTAACGTTTAATATGGATAAAAATCTTTAAGTTATAAGTGAATGACATCAAGCGGTCCGAATCTTGCGGCCGCTTTTTTGCTGACAACTTCTTACAACCGATCCGGCATACCTCACCCAAATGGCAATCAAAAGGAGGCAATGATCGCTATGTCAAAATCTCGTATCGAAGCGTTTAGCGATGGCGTGTTTGCCATTTTAATCACTATTTTGGTGCTTGAATTTCATCCCGTTGCTGGCCGACCAGGGACGCTGTTGCACCAAGTAACCGGACAAATGCCATTATTAATCACTTACCTCACCTCTTATTTTTACGTCGGTACCTTGTGGCTTTTCCACCACGACTACTTTACTCATGTTAAGAGAACCACCACGGCGCTGAATATTTTGAATCTCATCCTGTTATTCACCGCAACGTTAATCAACTACAGCATGTCACTGGTTGCAATGGCGTTACGAACCTTGAATCATGCTGACATGCAGGTAGCGTTTATTGTCTACGACATTGTCGCTCTCTTAATTTCGCTTTCTTATTGGTTGATTTATCATTATCTAAGCACCCATCCACAACTCACCGATCATGGCATCACCAGTCCTACACAACGTATCGATCCGTTAATCAGTGGCTTAATTTATGGTAGTTCCATTTTGGTCAGTTGGCTGAACGTTTGGATCGCTGGCGTCTTGCTACTACTTGGTATCGTCTTCCATTTCATCGCTTATTTACGCATGCGCCTGCCTGCTATGCATTAAGGTTTTGGGACATGTTGCCAAGTCCCTATTCTTTTCCTTTTCTGACTCACAAAATGTGTCTGCGTTTATTTTCAATCATGAAAGCATCCCCCAAAATAGGTTTGACCGCCCGATCACACTTGACGTAACATGGCATTATTGTCTTAAACACAGGCAGCAAGCGGCTCCGTGCCTTGCAATTATTTTAAAAAGGGGGCGTTACCCTTGGTGCGCGAAATTCAGTTACGCTGGTTACTGACAGGTGCCTTACTTAGTAGCATTGGCATGAGTTTCATCTGGCCTTTAACCAGCATTTATTTGCATAATCGCCTAGACATTTCGCTAACTGTCATCGGTGTCGTTTTACTGCTAAATTCGCTTGGGAGCGTCGTCGGCAGTATCATTGGCGGACGTCTGTACGACCAAGGCGACCCCTACCGCCTTGCTTTGTTTGGTGTTGGGCTCACCGGCTTGGTCTTGATCGGTTTGACCTTGTGGCACGGCTGGCCAGCCTACAGCATTTGGCTGACCTTACTGGGCATTGGCTCAGGGTGGAACATTACGATGGTGAATTCACTCGGCACAAGCATCCGATCAAAAGACGGCCGCTATGTCTTCACGATGCTCTACTTTGCGCAAAATGTCGGTGTTGTGGTTGGCACTGCGTTGGTTGGGTTTGTTTATGATATCAGCATTACCCTACTTTTTTTGATTGCGGTTGTGTTATATGGCATTTTCTTTGGGATCGTCCTAATCAAATTCCGACCGGCGGCAAAAACAGCGCAACCGACACGAAAAGAGACGACGACCGAAACACCAAAGCCGAGTTTGCCTAGTGCAAACAAGCTGATGTTGACCACTTTCTTTTTTGCCTTGCTCATCTTTTGGCTCATGTATCAACAATGGTCATCCAATTTGTCCGTCTACATGACTGGACTAGGCATTCCGTTACGCAATTACAGTTTCCTGTGGACCTTGAATGCCGCTTTAATCGTCGTCATTCAACTCTTTTTAAACTGGTTCAACGAACACGTCAACGGCATTCAGATTATCTATCAAATTCTTTTTGGTCTCGTGATGGTTGCCATCTCATTTCTCATTCTGATCACCGCGCACACATATGCGCTTTTCATGATCGCAATGATTGCTTTGACAACTGGCGAAGCGACCGCATCCCCTGCTATTCCTGCACTCGTTAACGATCTGACTCCGCGTGAAATCAAAGGCCGCTACCAAGGTTTCGTCAATTCTTGGGGTTCCGTTGGTCGCGCACTCGGGCCATTATTCGGCGGGCTAATCATCGACTGGCTCAGCTATCGCAGTTTGTTCATCATTGCCGCAGTCGGTGTGTTTGCGCTAGTCGCTGTGCTTATCGTTGTTTGGATCCGAACTCGGCGGCGATTGGTGCGATATCAGTAATCCGAATCGAACTACTTGGAAACGCAGGCTTAAATCCATTTATCGAAAAGCTACGGCGTTGTCTGACGAATTGAATTGGGAATGCACTAGAAGATGCCTTACCACGAACCTTTTAGGAAAATAAGCGCCACTAAAAAATCAGGTCGTGGGTTCTCGCAAGTGCGAAAGTCCACGACCTGATTTTATGCAGCTTTGTTGTCTGTTGAATCCTTCAAGTTCTTAATAGCCTCTTCAACCGTCCGACCAGTTCCAAAATGGTTCTGGTCATGTGCGTCAATTGCTACAAACAACTGGTTTTTAGTATCTAATTGTAATCGATATTGCATCATGATGATCGCCTCGCTTAATCAAACTTCTGGCCTGCCAAAGCCTTCAAGCAGGCTCTACCTTTATCATAGAACTTATGTCAAGGCAGTTTCTGGATCAGTAACAGCCTTTGACAATCAATGATTGACGCACCTTATCAAATGCGTGATATTAACACAATTAATAATGAGCATGCTAAACTCAAAAAAGGAGGTAATTGCTTATGCAAACAAAAAGAAATATCAACTGGTTTCATCTCATTTTGAGCATCGTCGTTGTTGAACTTATTGGGTCCCTTTCCGGTCTACTCGCAGGTAATATCAAGGGCATCTATACATCCTTAAAGCTGCCGCCACTTTCACCACCAGCCGCTGTCTTTGGACCAGTATGGATCATCCTCTACTTATTAATTGGCGTTGCTGGTTACTTAGTCATCAAAGACACGACATCGCGTACCCAAAAAACCATCAATCTCAGTCTTTTTGGCAGTCAACTGCTTCTCAACTTCATTTGGAGCATCGTGTTTTTCGGCGGCAATAGCTATTGGCTCGGACTGATCATCATTATAGTGCTTGATTTGGTTGTCCTTGCCTGCATAGTTGCCTTTCGCAATGTGAACAAACTGGCAGCCTACCTGTTTGTGCCATACTTTGTTTGGATTTTATTCGCTACCTATTTGACGTTAGGAGTAGCGATGATGAATTAGTGGCTTGCCGGCCAATATTTTAAAATAACTACGCAACCAAGATACTAAAAGAAGCTAGCCACGAGGGTTAGCTTCTACACCAGTCTTCCAGACCGTGTCGAGGTCATCGGGGTACCCTCCCGATGGCCTCTTTTCAATATTTATAATGTATCAACAGTGACTTTTTTGTCAACTTTAAGGTTAAATTTGTGTGATCTACGCTGGTTACTCTGACTGGTATATTGCGAAGCGTCTTGGTTACAGCAGTTTAAAGGAACTTCACCGCATGTACGGCCATGTCTTCACGCAAATGCAGGCCGAAGCTGACACCAAGTTGCGGGTGTCAATCGGTCAAGAGTATCTTGGAAAAAAAGGGACAAAGTAGTAAAAATGCCTTCAAAAGACTGAAAACATCATCGGTCGCCACATTCCGTGCTGGACGCTGGATTCAGCGATCATTAGGGGACTTCTAAAAACTCAATGCATTTATCACCGCCCAAAACCCTTGAGGCACAATAGTTTCCACGTTTCAGGGGGGATTTGCCTTTTTCCACGAATACTTGTTCGTGAAAGTCCCCGATCAATGCCCCCTAAGTTATCCCTTTTAGTCCTTTCTCCCCAAAACAAAAACCCCCGAAACACCATTCTAAAGGCATTTCGAGGATTTCATTTGTTCTTATTTGTTCTATTTCTCACCCGTACGGGATTCGAACCCGTGTTTCCGCGCTGAGAACGCGGCGTCTTAACCCCTTGACCAACGGGCAATGAGTGGCGCTTAATATCGTACCTAAATTATTCTACAGGAAAGTGCGAAAATGTCAAATACATTTTGACAGCACTTGGTGACAACTGATGCGGGTTTTCGCTTTTTCCTGTCAGTCATTTTGGCTAATGATAGATGATGCCACTCGTGTTGCTAATAAAGTTTCTTTTGAGCCGATTGATAGTCTTTGAATGCCCCGATCGTCAACTCGCGATCATGTTGGTTCAGAGCAAGCATGTCGCCTTTCAAGCCGGCATTGATGAAATCATAGATAGCGGCATCGCGAAAGCCAATTGCCGCAGCATCGTCTGCTGTGTTGCCATAGTATACCTGCTTAATGTTGGCCCAGATAATGGCGCTGAGACACATGGGACATGGCATGGCAGATGTGTAGAGTTCACAGCCGGTTAAGTCATGTGTGCCAAGTGCCTGGCCAGCTTTTCGAATCGCCGTGATCTCGCCATGGGCGGTTGGGTCGTGATCGACCAGCACTTGATTATGCGCGCGGCTGACAACTTTACCATCTTTGATGATCACACAACCAAACGGACCGCCATCGCTACCATTGACGTTTGCCTTGGCTTCTTCATTGGCCATTGCCATAAATTCTTTTCGATACATAAGCGATTCCCTCCAAAAAGACAGTACTCACCACGCCAAAAATTCACTAGCGAGCATTTTCTTGATGGCATCCGAATGATTAGATGCCTTATATCCCAAAATCCACGACAACTTAAGCCTTGATCTGATTAACCAAATCCGCAACAACTGCGTGCGCCAATTGACTAGTAGCTGGTGATACCGGGTTTTTCCCTTCTGGATCCGCCACAGCCTGAACAAAGGCCTGAACCATTGGCTGAAAACCGCGCGTTGTTAACATCGGCTGCCAATCAGGCGCGAATGTCTGCGTTGCCCCGCCACGTCCGTAAACGACGAGTTGATCAAGATTCTGCACACGCTGAACGCCACTTGGAGCCGCAACCTGAGCTTCTTCAAGATTGGTACCTGCTTGTAAGTCAATCCCGGCTTCACCGCGGATGCCCGGTGCGGTGAAAATCACACTAGCTTGCTGCAGTTTACCATCATCGCCGGTATGCAATGAATATCGGGTATTTGGTTTTTCTGGATAGCCTGCCAACATTAAGGCCGTATCTACCGGATGAATAAAGAGATCCCACAGTGCATGTTCTGGATCGTCAGGGGCATCAATCCGATTTTTGTCAACGCGAACGCCTGTTTTATCATCGACTTCAGCCAAGTCCTGAATCATGGGCGCAAATCGTCGATTGAATCCAACCGTTAGCAGCACGTGCTGGGTATCGGCTAAATCATATAATTCATTGATTTGGCCCATATCTGTGGCAAGTGGTTTATCAACAAAAACGTTGACGCCTTTTTCCAGAAAATGTTTCACATACTGATAATGGGTTTCCGTTGGCGTGTGGATCATGATGGCATCGAGCGGTTGCGCATCCAAATCCTCTAAAGTCGTGCCCGCAATCGCAAGTCCGTCTTGTGTTGCCAATTGTTGCAATTTATCGTCGTTGCGGGTGCTCAGTACCCAGTGCACTTGATTCTGCATTTGTGTGTAAACTGGCAGATATGCTTTCTGCGCAATCGTACCAAGTCCCATGACACCAATCGTTAACATCGTTTCACCTGTTCTTTCATGACAAAATAATTTACTTTCACACTAGCACAGGCCCCTGTCAGGGTAAAGATAAGCATTCGTAATGATCCGCCTGCCTAGCCAAATGCCACTATTATTAACACAGTATACCACTGGTCCTGTCCTTCTATTTTACGCCTCTCCGTTCTTAACGACCATTCAGCGACAACTTGAAAACTTTCAAAAAGAAGTTTACGGTTATTATGTAAACTAAAATAAAGTAGCCGTTTTTGTACGCTGCTTGAGCCTACACGGATCGTCACATCAAACGCGAGATGACAATTAGTCCGCTCTTCTTTTTTCTACTCAAATTTAAGCAACGCCTAAAGCGACACAAAGTACCATTAATCATACAAGGAGGACTCGTTGTGAAACCTGCAAAAACTAAGTTTAGTGATGCCCCTGATGGCAGTATTCATCAATATGATCAGATTTTGAAATATTTTAATGATCAACCAGCCGATCAAACGAAACCGCGTGGTAATCGGATCACATTTGTCACAACCGGCATTATCGGTTTTGATGGCGGTCAAACAACGATGCTGCATCTAGGTACGCTGCTGGCCAACGCCGGTTACGATGTCTACTATTTAAGCTATGTCCCACAAAGCCAAGACGAAATGATTCAGAATGCTGAATTTAATTATCCCGGTTACAAAGGAACCTGTCTGCCAATGGGCGAACTTGAGTCCCATCGTTCCGATATTTGGGTCGCCACGTTATGGGAATCCGTTTATGTGATCAAGAACAAACCGGGGTACAAAATGTATTTTGTTCAAGATTACGAACCGTATTTCTATCCATATGGCGATCGCTATCAGATGGCGCGACGAACTTACAGTCTAGGTCTGCACATGGTATCGCTTGGTCCATGGTGTGCCCACATGATCACCATGCATTGCAAGGTTCACAGTCCTATTGATGTGATTAACTTTCCTGTCGATGTCGCACGGTATCCATTCAAGGAACGCGACATGGGACCTTATCAACAAAAGAAGCAAATCAAGCTTGCTGTCTATACCAAGTGGAGCAGCCCGCGGCGCGCACCCATCAACATTCAGATTGTCCTCGAAAATTGCCGCCAGTTACTGCGCGCCAAAGGAATCGATCTCAAAATTCAATACTTCGGTACCGGCCGCAGCAAACGATTCATCAATGGTGAAAACCTTGGTAAGCTGACTCCCCCGGAATTAAATCGACTTTACCAAAGTGCTGATTTCGGGATCGCGCCATCTATGACCAATTTTTCGCTTGTCCCTTATGAAATGATGAGCACTGGCCTGCCACTCATTGATTTTAAGGAAGGCACAGGAAGCTACTTCTTAAAAGACGGGACCTATTTTGCCAGTCATCTTGATGAACGAGATCTGGCCAAAACGCTTGCAAATGCTTGTGCCAACCCTGACACGATCAGCAACCAAGTCCAAAATGGTCAAGCCTTTCTTAAAACGATCGGCTGGGACCGGACTGAAAAAGACATGCTGGCAATCATTGCAAACTTGTATGCTAATGTCGATGTGGTCAAATCCTAAAAAAACTGACTGTGAAGCTAGCTCGGCGCTTGTCGCCGGGCTTTTTTTCTGGGAAAATAAGCTTTGGAATAATCGACAAAAATCTTATTATGTTTAAACAACTAATGTCGATATTAAAACTTTGGAGGGAATAACATGTCAACACTGGGAAGTATTTTTGTGCTGCTCGGGCTAGTGGGATTCATATGGGGTATTGTCAGATTGATTCGGCAACGCAAACATCCGCTCACCAAGCGCTTAAACTTGATCATACTCGTTGGTGGGCTTGTCTTATTGATCGCTGGCGGACCACTGGTAGATACGAAAGCCGCATCGGGATCACCACAGCAAACATCGTCAACCAGCAAAACCAAGGCGCTATCTGCCAAACAGCAGCGCCAACTCAAGAGCGAAAAAGCTCGTGGGAAAGTTTTACTGGCAGCGAAAGCCAAGAAGACATCTGAATTAAAAGCACTTCGCAAACAAGAGGCCAGCTTAGAATCGGAAGCAAGTTCGCAAGTTGCTGCTTCCAGCGAAGCTGAGGCTTCATCGTCTAGAGCGGCATCTGAGGCAGCTTCCAAAGAAGCATCAGCGAGCCAAGTTGCCGCGTCTGAGCAAGCCGCCGCGGCCTCATCGCAAGCAGTTGCAGCAGCACAGGCAGCCAAACAAGCTGAAGAGGCTCAAAAGTCAGCCGCTAAGGAACAGACAGCACAAACACAGCAGGCCACGACTAATGAAGGTGACATGAATACGGCTGAACAAGGCACCATCATCGGAAACAGCCGTAGCAAAATTTACCATGTGCCTGGTCAAGCTGGCTATCACATGAATTCAGCCAACGCGGTTTACTTCAATTCCGAAGCTGATGCACAAGCAGCTGGTTATCGAAAGGCCTTACGATGAGAAAAAATAAATTACTTCAACTTTTCATGCCGCTGGCCGTTGTTGGTCTTCTTCTCGGCGGTTGCAGTACAACTAATAGTCGTTCAGTAAAGTCAGCTGGCGATCCAGTTGCCAGCCAAACCAAGGCTAACAAAAAGACGCAGTCAGCTATCAGCAGCCTTGATTCAGAACTGACGGAAAAACGCAAAGAGATCACCGATCTCAAAGCCAAGTTAGCGAAAACACAACCTGCTGCAAGTGAATCATCAACAAGTGCTGCTGCCACGACAGCGTCCGATCTTGCCAATCTTGACTACACTGGCCAACAAGAAATCATTGTCAACAAAAATAATCCTGCATTTAGTGATGCTGATCTATCTACTGCCAATGGTGCTTGGGCAACTTATTCTGATCTCGATGGTCAAAATCGCGTGACAGATGCAAATGCGCTTTTAAATAAATCACTCATGCCAACAGCCAAGCGTGAACCACTCACATGGAACCCAACTGGCTGGCACAACAAGAAAACCGCGCATGGTTGGCTGTACAATCGCAGCCATCTTATTGGTTATCAATTAACCGGCGAAAACAACAACCCCAAGAACCTTATGACCGGCACGCAAACCCTTAATACGCCACTCATGCTGGCTCATGAGATGGATATCGCTTATTACCTCAAACAAAGTACCAGCCATTATGTCCGCTACGAAGTCAAACCAATTTTCCGTGGCAATGAATTAGTGGCTCGTGGTGTTCAGATGCGTGCGCAAAGTATTGGTGACAATCAAGTCTATTTTAATGTTTACATTTTTAATATTGAACCTGGTTATACAATCAACTATGCTGATGGGACAAGCACTAAGAATTAAAATCTATCAGCGTCACTTAAAGCCGTTAGACGTCATAACAGTCGAAGCGGCTTTTTTGATTCAGTTTTTGGAGGTCCCTCATGACAAATCAAATCTTTTTTGACGGTATCCTGCTTCTTTTAACAATCGGTGCCATCACAGAAATAACTGGTGTCGTTAAAGTCATAAAAGCAAAACGTCCGACAAAAGGTGCCAATTCTTATCAAGTTGTCATGTTATCGGCAAAAATGTTGAAAACATTTCCTGAAGAAATGAAACGGGCCCAAAAAGTCGCTTTGCTGCTTCGCCTTAACTTATTCAGTCTGAGTGCCTGCATCGGTTTCCTGATTGCTGGCATCTACCAACTTAATGTCTACGCTGACCCAACCGTTTGTCGCGTAAGCGCTTGGCTAACGGTAATTGTCACCATCACTTTGATTTATCTAAGCTGTCAGTCATACACAATCTCACGTCACATGATGGAGAAGTATTTCGAAATATCACCGTCGAGCAAAGAAGACATCCGCCCCTTCTCACTTGAACAAGGTCACCGCAGTTTTATCGGTAGGATCACGGCCCTATTTGGCTTGTTAATCATGGAGGCAGCATTTGTGCTGATGGTGATTTTTTAGACTTAAACACATCATTGACACCACCCATGTACGCTGCTTTTTAAAATTAATACAATCTGAATCACTCCGTATAATAGGCACCAAGTACTGATGCAAAAAGAAGCTAGCCATGGATCGAAAACGTTTCTTGGCGACCCAGCTTCCATCATCATATGACATACACAAAAAATGGAGGATTTAAAATGAAAATCATTAATGTCAAACTTGTCGTCAAACCAGATCGTGATGCAGCATATCGGCAATTCATCGCCGCTTTAGTCCAAGGTTCACGTGCGGAACAAGGGAACCTTAGCTACGATCACTATCAAAGTCTCACCACTCCGAATGAATATGAAATCATCGAACATTGGCGAGATGCTGAAGCCGTTGAAAGTCATAATGGGACGGCGCATTTTCAAAAATTTTTGGCTGGAATCAACGATTATCTGACAATTTCCCCAGAGATTATTCGGATGGATGCTGACGTCTGACTTTGCTGTTTTCAAATACCTAGGCGATGCACTTTTGGATTTATATTGCACTCATCAGCCCACCTAACCCTTGTCGCTTGCTCCTTAATAAAAGAATATGCGATGACATCTGTGTTCACAGGTTCAGTTCGGGTTCTTTCAGAATCTATTTTTAAATAGCTGATTTTGTCATTGCAATTAACTCGCTTAGTTTGCCAAGCAGCATTTGTTGCTACGAAACTGTCAATACACAAACATCGGGACAACAAATACAGGAGGAAGCCGATGGAGGATTCATTATTAACGCAAGATCAAGCAGATAGGCTAACGAAGTCCATCAAGCACTTCAAAGAGAAGTACATTCCAGTCTTACACGAAAATAATCGTGGTAAAATTAGGGTAAGAAATACCGAATTTATTTGTGATTGAAAATCACCCTATACAATTTATGGATGTTAAAACTAAACTAACCTTGTATTTCTCAACCGAAACAACACAGCCAATATTTTCTACGATGACGTTAAAACTTACTTTAAGAGCCATCGTGACCAATACAGTTTTATTGGTTCGATCTTCGCACCATGTTAATCATTCGCCAAATATCACTTTGAGTATCTGTTTACACCCAAACCAAATGATTTCAGACTGACAAAACTGGCTACAAGTTTAAGTAGAAATACAATGAACGTTATCATTGGTATATGGAGCGACGCGCAACAGTTCCGAGACGACAATTATGGCAGCCATGCAACCATTAATATCCTTGTTGACGGCCTTACTGAAAAAAGCCAACTATATGTTGGCGACCTTAAACAACATGGAATAGCGGTATGGAACTTCAGAGACAAGGCTTCTCTTGAAACACATTTAGCGATGATCACAGCAAAGCACGAATACCTTCAAACAAACTCATCAGCTTGAGCGTATTTCTGTCCAAACTTTTACTGATAATTCTCAAGTGTTTAGCCTATATATTTCATTTAAGTGAGTCTAATTAGTGGAAGTGGATGATAGTGTTCTCGAGGATTTCATCCATTTCTTTAAGAAATCAGACCTAACCGTCAGTTTATGTACTACAGTGACTACAACTAAAAAGATAGTATTCTGGGAAAAACTAAAAGGAGGTGAGAAGATGAGTTTAGATCAACTGACTGACCCTGATGTTATTAATCTTATAAATACATTCAAACAATTCATTAAAGATCCTATCAAACTACCTCCACTCGTTGGTTCAACGAAGGACGATGCCTATGTCGAAGATTCGGTGAATGGCATTCGCTATGTTATGCACTATTATCGAGGAAATATAGAGAACAAATACAGTATTCATCTACGTTTCACGGATAACAATATCCATCTGGTTCGATTGTGTATTAATGGGGGACGGCATTATAATGCAGATGGAACCTTTGCAGATGGAAATCATATTCACCTCTACCATTTTATTGAAGGTTTGGGCGAAGTGGAAGCACATGTTTATCCGCTAACCAGTACCCCATTTGGGGACCCTCAGAGCTTAATTGAAGATTTAGAAAAATTTATTGCGTACGTACATGTCAAGAACAACTGAAGATTAAGGAGATGGTGACCCATGCTAAATGCAACCGAGCTTAACAACCGATACCTTGAATGGGTCAAAGAACAAACCTCCATGAAACAACTCCATAAAGGAACCGTTCGCATTGATAGCCCATTTACCGATCCATTTAATGATGGACTGGTTATGTACGTATCTGAAATTCCAAATTCTTCTCAAATTATCCTCACTGACGATGGTTGGAGTAACGACAATTTAGAGAGCCAGGGAGTTTTTATTGATCGTTCGCCTCAAAGAAGAAAATTACTCCTAGATCATCTAGCTTCTTTCGGAGTGAATTGGCGTGAGGCAAGACTTGAGATATCTGGACCGAGTGAAGACTTTGGCCGACTAAAAACAAATTTGTTGCAAGCTATGATTTTTGTAAATGACATGTTTGTACTTGCACCTAGACCAACTCAAAACTTTTTCTTTGAAGATGTTGCTGTTTTCTTTCAGTCAAACAATATCCGAGTTTTAAAGAATGCCGCGTTCATGGGGCAGTCAGGTTTAACACATAATTTCGAATTTTCGATCCCTGGTGCAGAAAACGTTCCGAGAAAACTAATCAAGCTGCTTTCGTCTGCCAACAATTCGATTTTTGCAAAAGCCATTTTTACTGATATTTATGAAACCAAACAGCAACAAGTTGAGCCAACAAAATTTTTTGTCATTTTGAATGATCGAAACCGTAAAAATCAACCTAAACCTGTTAACAAAGACATCCTTGAATTGTTCAACCAAGCTGGAGCTACGCCGGTGCCATATACTAAACGCGAGGAATATGTTGCGACATTCTCCGAATAACCAGTAAAAGTCCTTTTGTAAGCTTTTATTTTTGTTGCAAAACGAACTCCCTTTTCAGTTTAAATATTCAAAACCCCCAAAAACCATCGGCAATTCGAAAAAGCCTTAACAAATGAGCACACAAAAAGAGCTCCAGAATCTGTGGATAAGTCCGAAATCTTCACCACGGACTTTTCCAACATGATTCTGGAGCTCTCATTTTTTCCTATCCAAACGACCTCAAACCCACGCTATTAAAGCCGTGCGTTCAATTCCTTGGTCATATCCTCATAACCCGGACGGCCGAGCAATGCGAACATGTTCTTCTTGTTGTGATTTGCTTGAGCACTGATTTCATAGGGTTTCAAATCGCCGGTGTAAAAGCAAAAATAGCTCTATATCAATTTCTTAGGTTTCATAATTTCGGATTCACTTCACCACAACTTCACCACGAATTACTTATATTTATATTATTGCATAAGTAAAAAAGCCCTCCACCCGCCTTAGCGAGCAGAGGACCTTTTTGTTACCTGATATACAGGCTTTCGCCCGGGTAGATCAGGCTGTAGATTGACTTACCGTTGTTATCCGCTAACGTGTACATGCTGATGCCATACTTGCTGGCAATACTCCAGAAGCTGTCACCAGAGCGGACAGTGTAGTACGTGTGGCTTACCGGCGAAGTATATCCAGACGAACGCGAGCCATAGCTCTCCCCACCATTCACGCCCAAGGCAACATAATGATACCTGCCTGAGTAGCTGAGATAACGTGCCCAAACATATGTGCCACGGATATACACGTGATCATAAATCACACTTTCACCCGGAGCATAGCTACCAACGGATGCATAGCCGGTGCCGGCACCAGTGCGGATGTTAACAGTCGCGGAAGGCTTGAAAACGCCAGTTTGCGCATAGTCGGTATCAGTGGCTGCGGTTGATTGCGCTGGTTTGCTTGGTGCTGGGGTGATAGGTGTTACTGGTTGCTTCGAGTAGCCATTATCGGTGACACCAAGCAAATCAATATTACCGTCGAGGCCTTGCGACAGCCCAAATGCGCTCGTGTACTGCCAAATAGCTACCCCATCCATACTTGGAAAATAACCATAGTCTGGTTTGGTAGTTGGCATATAATCACGGTAAGCAGCGATCCAAAGGCTGTCAGGAAACTCTCTCAGAATGCGCTGATAGTCAACATGTGCCAATGTATACGGTTTGTAGCTGTAATACATCGGTGTGTAACCCTCAGCTTGAATGCGCCGCATGCCAGCTAAAATGGCATCCGTATTAGCTGCCATATTGCCAGAAGCACCATCTTCGTAGTCCAAAGCAACGATGCTTCCCTTTGGTGTCTGCGCTTTGATACGAGGCATATAACGGTCAAGTGCTTCTAACCCCAACTGGCTACTTCCACCAACGCCATACCAGATGTAGCTATGCACACGTTTTCTTGCTGCCTTTGCACTGGCAATTTGGCTATCGTACGTCCACTGATCGATGTAAGTACCACCGTAAGTCCCACCAATCTGAGCGATGACGAACTTATCTTGATCGGTGCCGTATCGTCCACTTGCTCCCTGATACTTTGACCAATCAGGTCCCTGATCACCCTTTGCTGCATTGACCTGCGATGGCAAGGCAAAAGAAATAGCCGCGAAGAAGGCGACTACCAAGGTGATTAGTTTATTTTTTAGTTTCATTGTTTTGATTCCCTCTTTCATTGAGAAAAGAATTCATAGCAGGAAAAGATCATTGCGGCGATTGATATTAAAATGCATGCGGACGAAAACACAATGCCAAATGCGACAAACCATCTGAAGGCGTAGTCAAACAATGAGAAAGATATGATGGACGCATAAAGCGCAAATGCACAAATGATAAGCGTAAATATTTCTGCAATCATTGATACAATGAAATCTGCCATCTTGTGTCCTCCTTATTGCTGTGGAGCAACAGATGATGGTGCTGCCTGAGTAGTGGATTCTCCTTTGGGTCCTTCCTCTCCTACGGGGTCTCCATAGCTTGGACCAACCAGTTTTGCCCACTCATATTTGCTTGGATCGTTACCATCTTCATCGTCATGGCTAAAGTAAGCTCCCATATACGATTTTCCGATAGAACTCGTGGTTGAAAAACCGATCTTGCCATCAGCACTATCTGCATAAGCAAAATGGGGATATAACTGTTTAGAATTGTCCGTTTCCCCTTGCAGCGCCTTAATCTGATCCTCTAGCGCCTTGATCTTAGCTGCCTTGGTGGTAATGAGTGCCGGGTAAGCTAACGCCTGCTGACTATCACTAACGCCCTCCGTGGTTGGATCAACGGCTACCCCGACAATGGTCAATAATGCAAACACTGCATTGACCACTGCAGTGAGTTCTTTACCCAAACTAGCAAAGTCCCAGTTGTAACCGAAGACTGCCGCCACCGTTTGAATCACCAACAAAGAAGCTGGCACAATGGCCAGCCAGAATTTGACGCTTAATACTCGTACTTTCCAATTAATCTTCATACTGAACATTCCTTTCAGTTTTTAATCCGAAGTTGCAAAACTTTGTTATATAGCGCTTCGCCCGTTCCGTTACCGCCCAGTGCTTTGTAGCTGCGGAAAAGGTAATTAAGATCGTCCAAGTCGTCCGTGCTGATATACCCCACCTCGATATGATGGTTACACAGCATGTAAACCTCATGATGAAGCAAACCGACAAGGCCTGAATCAATTGCCTTTCCATGCTTTCGATGCATGCGCCATTGGCTTGCAAACCAACCAAACAAAGCTCCACCACCCAACTCCACAAACATATCTATCCAACTCTTGAAATCCACATCTTTATACTTCCTTCCATAAAAATAGCCGCTAGCTTTTGCTGGCGGCATAGTCACTGCCTGTAATTTGTTTGTATTGGTCCTCCGTTATTTGCCGCCCCACGTACTGCTCTATCGGGCACCCCCAAGAATATAGTGTGCCACAAAATTCAAAGTCACTCATTTTTTCCACCATCCTCAAGCTTTGTCACACGGGCATACAGTGCGGCAATCATCTGCTGTTCAGGTGACGGTCCGGGAAGTGGATGATCATTAGCCGGATCGTAACCCTCATCGGCAACGATTTTGCCGTCTACAAGAGATGCGTGACCCTCAAAAAACTGAGACACGTCAGTTGCCTCTATGATTTGTTGACCGTCCTCTGTTGATCCTACTTTGGCATCTTCCGCTTCATAGGCCCAGTTGGTCAGGCGGTTTTGCTCATCTAGCCATATCTTAATCTTCATCTTAATTCACCACCGCATCATTAATCGGATACGCATCACGAGTAATGAAACTCAAGCTGCCAGCATACCCACCTTGACTACGCCACGGAATGATGTAAATTCCACCCGCTGAAACATACAATTCACAGGCCGCACCCGTATACGACATGCTACCGAGTAACCTTGCTGCATCATCATTATTAAATGGGCTATATCCTGGTCGAATGTTGGCAATTTTGACCCACCCATTACCAGTTTTCATTTCAAAAGCAATCCCAATGGTGACATTCGGACCTTTTCTTGAATATCCAATTTTCAGGCTTTTAACATCATTGGTTTCAAGTCCGCTATCAATGTGCTGATAGAAAACCGAATCAGCCGCCGTAAACGTTGATGCAAGCGTGACATCTTTGCCAGAAGGATTATATAAAGATTTTAGTGTGAGCATGCCTTGGCGTGCATCAACAGAACTAACTTCCTTACCGTTGTACATTGACTTACTAACCAAGCCCAACTGATCAACTTTAGATTGATACGTCTGCTTGCTATCACTATCCAGTGTTGCATTCGTGACCATACTGCCACCACTAATTTTGGTCGTTCCACTAATCGTATTTGGAAAACCGTCCGGTTGGATGTGGTTGAAGGATGAGATAAAGGTAGATCCGTTAAAAGTGACCCCATTAAAAGTCATGCCATTAAAGGTTTCGACATTTAATGCTTTGGCTGCAATTGGTTTTGAATCCCAACCACTTGTGGTATCAAATATGGAAAAAGCGGCAAGATTTCCGTCCTCGTCGGTTAACCAATGCTGGTCCCCAGCCTTTGGTTTAGCAGGATAACTCGGGCCAACCGTCACAACTGGAACATTATCACTACCGTCTTTACCATCACGGCCATCTTGGCCCTTGAACAAGGCCCACAAGTAGCGCGTCGGGTCGGTGCTGTCAGCTTGGGTTTCGTCAACATACTGCCCGAAGTAAGATCTGCCGCTAGCGTCTGTTACCGAAAAATCAGTTTTACCATCGATGCTATTAGCATACGCAGTATGAAGATAGCTGCTGGTACCGTCGGCACCTTTAGGCCCCGGTTTACCGTTAGCACCATCCGCTCCCTTAATCAGTGCCCATTTACCAGCATAATCGGCCGGATTGTCACTCGGGACTGACGACTTGTTCGACCAAACTGTTGCCATATACTTCTTACCAGCAGGTAACGCTGACATGTTAGTGCCTTTGTCATCATCGGCATAACGAAGCCATGGATAAAACTGAATAGTCTTGGGCATGTTGGCCATCTTATTGGCAAGATCGCTGAGCCGTTGGTCAAAGCTGACTGTTTCATGAGCGAACTCACCCAGAGTCAACTGCACTGAATGGTTAGCACGGCTGCGCTGAATGCTCAATACCTTGGCAGACAGGAATAATTGTTGGTTTTCATCGGCGATGTGGACGGTTTGATTCAGTGGTACGTATGGCGAATTAACCAAATCAATGTCGTACGTTTCGTTTGGGTGGTTATACTTTTTCAAGTCTGCCAAAGCCGCTTGCAAAAGTTCCGCCTGCGATTTTGAATCAAACGTTTTAACCCGATTCCAGTCAGACTGTGTTGGGTTAGGGTTGCTGTTGCTTAACAAACGTGAATATTTCTGCACAGCAATGGTATCGTGCAAGAACCCGTACTGATCAAGCACAAACTGTCCCGTTGGATCAGTCCATTTGTAGCCGATCAAGTTGATTGGGTCCTGATTAGTTGATCCATTCGTACTTTCTGGCACCGCTCCATAAGCCTTGATAGATGTTTCCATGTCATAGGTATCGAGATGCGTGACGATATTGTTGATGTCCTTATTCATTTCAAAGGAAATCAAGCTGTCACCGGCCGTTTCATGCCGAATGTTAATGACACGCTTAACCAAGTTGGTTCCAACAAACTCAAAGCCAAAACTAAGCACTGCATCAAAATCTTTTGCCACGGCAATAATGCGAGCCAACGATGATTCTTCACTAGTCCACTCGAGTGTTCGAACATTGTCAGGAAATTCGTTGATGCCAATCTCCCAGCCAGAATCATTTGTAAACCTTGTGATGTAGTCAGCGATGGTATATGGCTTGTCGGCCTTGAAGGCGCCAACGGTTTCGTTAATTAAATCATTACCAGCATCGCTGGCAACAATTGAGTGAATGTGGCCTAGTGAATCATGGTCAACCGATTCAATCACCATTTGGTGAGCGTTGCCTTCTTCATCTTGATACATGATGAAGTTGGTTGCTTTAGCCATCTCATTGACTGCTTGTTCCTGATCAGTCGTGAAGTGAATATCAAGAGAAAGCTCGACCGCAGGACGATTGTCAACACTTTGTGTTTCTATATCGTTGTCAATTCGCCATTCGCCTTTGCCATCAGTTGACCCAACACCCAAAATGTTTGATTTTCGATCTGCAAAGTAATACTCCATTTATAGCCAGGCCTCCCTTATCTCGACTTCACACGCAAATGGTTGTGCCCAGCTCGAGGGCGTGATAGCAATCTCAGTATCACCGGGCGGCAGTTTGAATTGCTCCCATTGATTACCTAACGTGTGCATGGTTGGGTCAAGAGAACCATTCAAGTACGTCTTAGCGTTCGCCACATCAATCTTGAGAACATCACCATCGCTAAAACGATTCTTGATATTCGTATACCAGCTAACGTTTTGCCATTTGACGGTGGACGCAATCAGATACATAGTCGACTCGCCCCATGTCTTGTCTCGCATAAACCACGCTGAAAATTGCTTAGTCTCGACACTAGCAGCGTCCGCAAAAGTGAATTGACGGGTAATAGTCGTCTCTCGTCCTCGATTGCCAACCCATGGGGACACTCGGAAAACAACTGAATTACCAAATTTCTGTAATTCCAACTGAATGAACTTGTCATTAGTGAAAATGCTACGATCAAGCTGTTCATTGACGACCAGCTGATCTTTGTAATAGCACATCCACCATATTTGGTCAGACAGTGCACTATTGTCTTTCAGTATCATCTGAAAGATTGGCTTGCCGTCACTTTCTAAAGTTGTTTCGAGTGAACCAACCTTTGAGACACCAGTTTGGAAGCGTGTCATAACGTCCCATGTGAGATTGCTCTTAAAGTTACCGTTATGTGTCTGAGCAAGGTTGTGCTTGATTGAAGGACCGTTCCAATACTTGTGGTCGCCAGTAATACTGGGCCAATTAGGCTCAACCTTCCAGCCATCATAATCGTCATGAGTCCAAATCGCATTGCCAATCTGTTCATTAGGCATACTAGGATCACCACCCCAATAGGGATTGTTTGTGGCGGCTTGATTATCCATATGTGAGCCCTGCACGGCTGCCAAATTCAAGGATACTTCGCTTTCTTCGGTGGTGAAACCATCTATTTCTTGCGTACCGAATTGAAGAATGCCCGGGCGATCATTAACAATCCCAACCATGCCGTTATCAGCGTGCATAGTTGCCGTAATAACCGGTTCAACAGGATAGGTACCACCATTGTGAACCATGATTGTGTTTGCGTAGTATGCTGCGTCTGCTGGGTTAGGAGACCATGTGGAGTAAGTAGTGCCTTCCTCTAACTTGGCTTTGAGATATTGATAGGTGCCAACATCCGTTTTTTGGAAGGCCCACGCAAGTGTCACCTCAATCTGAGCTGCTCCAGTCGTCCCAGGATCAGGCCATGTGCAGACAATAGTTCTGCGCTGATTTGCTCCCATTTGTGCGGTCACGGGAAAACCATCCAGTGATATCCGATTGCCATTAATATCATTCGCCCAAAGTTGGAAACTGACAGCAAAATCAGCCCGCCCAAGTAAGACTGTTGCAGCATATTTTTGGCCAACAACGGGATTGTTGTATGATCCGATCTCTTTGATATTCCAGCCAGATCCTGTGACCGATACTGGGTCGGCGCTTGTTCCTGCCATAAGGTTCAGCGGGATATCCTTGTATGGCATGTTGTCAAACGTCTTCGTGGCTACCGAGTGCGCAACGCCATCGGGGACAAATAAAGTGAACGAAGATGTGATTGCATTTCTGCCTTTAGGAACATCGTCAACATCTGTGAGCACGGCATTCCAATACACAGACAAGTCATCATTGAACGAAACCTGATGAGTGTCACCGTGCAAGATGCCACTTAGCTTATAGAAGGCGGTGCGAAATGCCTCATCATCATCAGCAATAAGCTGATAGCCAACAGTTATCTCGCGAGATGGGTTGCGAACGTATTCAAGTGTTTCCCCATCAGATATGCCTATGGCATTGCTAGTAGCAGATTGCTTAAGAAGCTCTCGTCCACCAACTTGCAGCGTCCTATATCCGGGCACAAGATTCTCAATGTATTGTCCATCGATTAGCATCGCTTCTGCTGGAAGCTGATTATCATCTGCACCCGTGAAGGGCGTCGTTTCTCTGAAATCGTACAATTAGACTAGCCCCTTTCGATAATTGCTTACCTTTGTCAAACGATTAAGCTCTGTTTGCATTGGGTTTGCGGTTGCACGAGCAACCTCTCGGCCATCAATGTACAGAGGAACCTCAATCGTTTGCTTGCGAGTGTAGTTGACATCAAGATTTGAAGCCAAGTTTGCTCCCCGAACGCCATTGTTGAGGGACTGTAATGATGAGTTAAGTGAAGAGTCATCAATAGCTGGCATCGTGACAGCGGCACTATCAGCAATGGCTTGTGCCATGCTCGAAACGTTCTTTTGGACATTTGAAAACTTATCAGTAAGTCCTGCATTCAAGCCATTCATGATGGCGTTACCAGCAGGTATGAGCAGCTTGGCATCGTAACTGATTGGGCCTTTATGCTTGCGAATCCAAGAAGCAATTCCGCCAACAAAATCGGTTATCTTCCCCCAAGCCGCTTTGAGGCCATTGAAGAAGCTATCCATGATAGCGCGGCCAGCGTCAGCCAAGCTAAAATTACGAAGCGCATTGAATGCTCCTTTGATGCCATTAACTATTCCACTTACCATGCCAGTAAAACCAGACCATACAGCCTTAGCGCCATTAAAAATACTAGTGGCAGCTCCAATCACAATAGACTGTATGTTGTTCCAAGCTGATGAAAAGAATGATGTAATGCTATTCCACAATCCGGAAAAGAATCCGGGAAGTGCGTTCCAAATTCCCTCGGCCGTGCTGACTGTTCCGCTCCATAATCCTGATAAGAATGAAACAACACTGTTCCATACGCCCTCAGTGGTAGACACGATGCCGCTCCATAATCCGCTGAAAAATGACGAAAGCGCACTCCAAATAGCGGAAGCGGCAGATACTGCACCATTCCAAAGCCCCTCTAAAGTTGAAACCAAAGTATTCCAAACAGTCATTGCATAGGTTTGAATAAGGCTCCAAATACCGGAGAAATACGTAACAAGGCCATTCCATATCTGACCAGCGGCGGAAACAATGCTGTTCCAGATAAGCTGGAGATCAGCGCCTAGCTGTGTCCAATTTGCAGTAAGCAAATCGATGACAATAAGAATGGGACCCATAATAACTGCTTTAAGCATGTTCCAAACACCCGTAGCAATTTGGACAATCCCATTCCAAATTGTCGTCAGGGAACCTCCAAAGGTTGACCATACAGCAGTTGCTATTGCAACTATTCCATTCCACAGAGTCGTGAAGAATGTGGATAGCACGTTCCAAACTGTCGTTGCTGCAGTAACAGCACCTTGCCAGATAGCTGAGAGAGTGGTTGTGAATGCTGTCCAAGCAGCTGATGCCGTGGTCGTAATCCCAGTCCATAGATTACTGAAGAAATCTGTAATGCCGCCCCAAGCTGTCTGAATTCCGCTAATTGCAGATGTAAACGCACCCGATATAGCATTCCAAACAGCTTGCGCAACTCCTACAAGTCCTTGCCAAGCTCCTTGTAACCATGAAACAAATCCCGACCATAGTTTTTGGCCAGTCTTGGTTTGGGTAAAAAAGTACACCAGACCAGCAACCACTGCTGCAATCCCAGCAATCAAAAGTACCCACGGGTTCATGCCTAAGATCAATCCAAACGCTTTCCATACACCACCAGCCGTTTTTACGATAGTTCCGAAGTTAGTGATAACGGATATAACGCCTCTAATAGGGCCGATCATTTTAGAAAAAACACCGAGAACGCTTGAAAATCCGCCGATGGCTAATCCCATTACTTTGAATGCCCCGACAGCTCCAAGGATCGCCGCAGCAAATGATTTAACGATGTCGTTGGCAAACGCTGCTTTAACAATAGCTGCGATTGGCTTCAAAACAGCCACCAGTCCGATTAGAGCGCCCTTAACACCGTTAAAAATTGCTTTCCACGGTAAATTAGCAATAAAGTTTCCAACAGTAGTCATCGCTTCCATTGCTGCTACTCCGAAATCTGTAACAGCTTGTTTGATTACGTTAAATATTCCTGAAATTTGCCCATTACCGAATGCCGAATTAAAAGCATCTCCGACCTTTTGAGCAATACTAATTAGATTGACAAATGCAACATTGACTAAGCTACCAACTAGGCTCCAAATGGTTTGTAAAACGGACCCTACTCCTTGGAGAACGGAACTGAGCCCGCTCATCGAGTCGCCCTTCCCCAAACTGCTTAGTTGTGTCTTGATGTTCAAAATCAATGCCGAAAATGGAGAAAAAAAGTTGCCGATTGATGCTATAACAGAATCAAAATTAATGGCGCTAATTTTTTCAATGATTCCGCTAATAGCTCCGACAGCGACTTTAGACATCGCCTGCCAAGCAGGCTGAAGCTTGTTTGCCAGTGTTTCCTGAAGGCCGTCCATTGCCTCACCGACTGTCTTGTAACTTGTGGCCATCTTCTGGAAAGCCTTGCTGTTTCCTGCCTTTTCGATGCCATCAAAGAACTGCTGCGTGCTTACGTTGCCGGCTTGAACATTCTGAACCAGTTCTTTGGTGCTCATGCCCATTGCTTTAGCAACGGCTGCCATGCCTGCTGGAGTCTGTTCAAGCATTAGACGAAAATCAGCCCACTGCACCATTGGCTTAGCAGCCATTTGTGTGCCTTGTTCCATCAATGTCTTCATGGCTTGCTTGGGATTATCAGTGGCAGCAGCTAGGCCACCCATACCTTTAACAAGGCGACCAACGCCTTTTACGCCTACTGATGCAAACTGTGCATAGGCAGAAGCCATGTCAGATGAACTGTAAATGGTCTCCTGAGCATATGATTGTAACGACTTTTCAATTGATGAAATCTGTGCAGGCGTCTTACCAAGAAAAGTCATATTACTCTCAAACGTCTGCCAAGCTTTGCTTGATTCGTCTAGTTCTCCTACCATGCTTCTCACACCATCGCCAATAGCCCCTACAACTTTGGTAAGTCCTATGGCTCCAGCAATTTTGCTCACGGTTGATACAAAATTACCAGCTGGCTTTGTCGAATTTTGAAAGCTATCGCCGACCTTTGACGCAGAACTCGCGATATTATTAAAAGTCCCCGAAAAGTTGCGGTCAACGGCGGATAAAATTGCTTCAACACTAAAACTGTCAGCCATGTGCTCCCTCCTTTCTTTCAGATAACGGAATAATTTTGCCTTCGCGCTTCAAACGCTGAAATTCGGCCATCCGTTTTGCGAACACTTGTGCTCTATTCTGTTTTAGTTCTGTTGTGCTCATCTGTGACACTTCGTAATTGGGCTCATAATTTGATCGCACGTTATCAATAGCTGCTTTCTTGTCAAAGAAGTCATCAAATTTCTTGAACTTAGGCTTAGGGTTCTTGATACCAGTTGTTGCCTGCACTTGCTGGTTCATCCATGCTTGTTGTGCAATCTCGTTCTGTCTGTCGACTTGCTTAAGCTGATAAGCTTCCATGCGCAGTTCGTATTCAACAAGCGTCATGCGTTCGATTTTCCGAATATCAGAAAAGCCTAGATAGGCAAAAGCGTTTAATAAGATTTCGTGATACGTTTCTTCACTACTCTTTTGAACGCTTTCGTCCTCATCTAGGCCTTCATGTTTTTTGCTACTGCTTTTACTGCGTTAGCACTGTTCATTTCATTTGCAACTTGCTTAAATAGAGAGTCTAAGTCTGAATTGCTGTCAATAAAGTCATCGACTTCATTAGCTGACGGACGTTTCTTAGATGTCACGGTGGCTGAATAAATGGTGTCTGATAAAACAGCAGCATCGTATGCATTCAGACCAGCTAGTGCCTTTGCAACACCCATGCCAAAGTTAATTCCGCGCATGACGGCACCCATATTCTTATCCATTTCGCGAACAAAGCGGACGCCAAAGTTAAGCTCATATTCTTTACCGTTAATGGTTAATTGCATGATTTAAAATCCTTTCTTTTAAAGCCGCCCGGGTTTAACCCGTACTGTGACTTTCTTAGGCGACTGATTGACATAGTTAATTGGCGCTGATATTCGCCCCATCAGATGTAGGGTCAACGCTAACCCCACTTGGGGCCGCTATTTTGACGTGGTTGTGGTGGTTGTTGTTTCGCCCGAAACACTCGTACCCGGATCTTTAGCAGAATCCCACTGGACGCCACCACCGGTCTTGTCAGTATCAGTGACCTTGCCAACCCCAAGGAATACGTAATCGACCTGTTCCTGAGTTTCGTCATCGAGAGTTGTCCATCCGCGTTTAGGCGTCCCGTTAACAGAAAATGTGACATCGCGAGTAGAGTGGTCGTCAGGATCATTGTCGTTGCTATCTTCTTGCACCGTTACCTGCATATACCATGCGAGATACTTACCTTCAGCGTTCTTGCGTTTGCGGTAGAGAATCCAAAAGTCTAGCAATTCGCCGTCAAACAGTGAGTCATACATTACGTCTGCAATTGCAGACGTGTTGTTCAGGAACTCGACTTCAAGATCGGTACTTGCGGAACTACGAGTTGCTACATTGCCGTCCTTGGTAACAGTGGAATCACTGTCAACAGACGGGTCAAATGACAGCGAAGTCTGCCAAGGGATAATTTGGCCGCTAACCGTTGCTTGATCGCTATGTTTGCGAGCCAAGGCAACAACGTCCATGCCTTCTAGCACTTTTAATTCATTTGCCATGTTATGGCCTCCTATAAAATATTGAGATTGAGTATCAGCGTGGCTCGGTTGAGAACCGTGTCAGGGACACTCTGGTCTTGTGTAAACTCTTTTGAATGGTCTTCTACACGTCCATAGAATCGGTAATCATCAGTTAGCACTTGCCCAATCGCGGCACGAAAAAAGCGCTCCGCCATATCAGATACGGTGAAACGCTGTTTTTTGTCGCCCCAGATGTCAATGGTAATTAGCACATTGCCATTGAGTGACGTCTTTGTTGCAGTAGGAACAACTTGAATATCGCCAACAATGACGAATGGATATGGGGCGTTCTCCTGCTGCATGGGCAGATGGTCATAGGTCTTGTACCCGGACGATTGCGAAAACGCATAGAAGTAATCGTATAGCTCTTGCTCTGGTGATGTGATTTGAATCACCTACTTTGCTGCTTGTTTAAGCTGATTAATAAACTGAATCTTTTGATAAAGGAACGCAGGCTTCAATACAGGACGTGCCCGCATGAATCGAGTTCCATTTTCGGTGTATGGGTTGTATTCTTGCGTCATCGCTACGATACCGGACAGCCCCGAATCAGTAATTGCTAACTTGATGCCACGCTTTGTAGCACCAGTAGGATGAGCGTACACGGTGCCCGTCATTTGCTGAGCACGAGTTTGCAACTGTGCTGTCTGCTGTTTGACGATTTGCTTGACAACGTCCATCTTCGCTCGCTTCAGCAGGCCAGCGACCAGTCTGTCCATACCTTTTAGCTGAATACGATAACCAAGCCCAACTTTACTCATTTCGTCTCACCCACAATCAAAGTAGTGTTTTGAAGCGGAACGCGGGCGGTATTGAGAACGTAGTGTGTTGCATCATCATCAATCGTTAAATAGCTCCAATTGACGGTGATTGGCTCAACTAATCGGATTACTTTTGCCTTTTGAGCATAGTTTCCGAATAGCTGAACACTCTTGTCGGTTCCCATGTCAGTGACGCTGGCTGCAGCGCTGGCTACCTCTTTTGGGTCACCGTACTCGTGCGTTTTAGGGTTGTACTCTTCATCATCCGTCCAGAATGTGATCTCATGGTCCAAACGCATATGATCACCTCTTTGGATAGCCAGAAATGAAGCTGACGGTGCCAAGAGACTTAGCGTTCTTCCCGTTGGATTCTTTCCAGTCGTTGATGTCATTATCGAAATCATCGAAGTCGTTAGATTTGAACGTGAACGACTGTCCTTCTTGCTCGTATGACGTCATTCCTTCGTTCTTACGCCTGTTGTAGCGTCTAACGCATACTTCTAAGGCAATATATGAAAGCTCCTCTGGGAAGTCTTCTGTGGGCTTTAAACCGAGCTTAAACCTGAGAGCTTTGGTGGTGTTGGTAATGATGAGATTGAGAACATCATCTTGTGCGTCAGTTTTGATTTCCATCATCGTCTTCAAATCCGCAAGTGTTATTGGATCGTTTTCTGCCATCACTTCACCGCCTTTATTGCTTGAGCGTACTTGTATGAGCACTTCAACTTATCAACGAAGCTAAGGTCATCACCAAACGGGACTCGATCGGTGTACTTGCCTTTAAAGAAAAGATTATGCATATCACCGGTAACACCAGCATTGTGCATGATCTTGGTTTCATTCCACCGCTTGACTGGATCGGTAGCCCAACAAAAATCGAGCTCATCACTGATGACGGGTCCAATGTTGAAATACAGCATATTCCAGAGTTGCGCCCACATTTCAGCGGTCCATTTCTGGATATCGCTGTCGACTATTTGAAAGTAGTGCCACAGACGATTGCTATCTGCATATACCTTGTGCCAGTATTCTGCGGTTGGGTGATTGATGATCCACTGAGCACCGCCTGAGTTGTGGTTGATTGTCTCAAGTGAAGCTAACGTAACTCCGACAATATCAGCCATGCGAGTAAGGACTTGTTCACCATTCTTGCACCGCTTGATATAGTTTGAATTCAAATACCCATTTGTATCACTGCACAGCCACCGATCTGGGTGTGCTTTGATCTTACGAAAATCCGGTCGCTTACGGAAAATGACATCACTGTCAAAGTAGAAGTATTCTTCGTTTTCACGAGACTTATCTTCAGCCAAGTATTGCCACCACAGCCAAGGCTTGACCGATGGGATATAGCTCTTGTCGCTCCGTAAGTCATTATAGGTATGCACCTCAACGCCATATTTGTCGGTCAGCCGCTGCGGAATGAAATCATCGTGTCGTGTAAACAGTAGCACAACATCGCGCAAGTCGAATCCGACACTTCTCAAATTGGTTAGGCAGACTTCCAACTCCCATTCAAAACGCTTGATAGCGGGTTGACACAAAATAAGCTTCATAGGTTAACCCTCTGCTACTGTCGTTGTGCTAGTCGTTGTAGGCGCTTTAGTAGTTGTTGTAGTTGTCGTAGGCGCTACTGTCGTTGTAGTAGTCGTGGTAATTGTTGGCTTTGCCGTAGTAGTCGTGGTAGTCGGCACAGCAAATGCTGGAACATCAGCCTTGTCAGACTCGCGATTATCGTCAGAAAAAGATACTTGGTAATCCCCATTTGCAACTTTTGTTCCTGCTTGAAGCCCAGTCAAGGAAACCGACATTGATCCGACATCACCCGAAGCAATCTTTGTTCCGTCCTTCTTATAAAGGTTCAGTCGTTCATTACTTCGATCTTCTGCCATGGTGTTCTCCTTTCAGCCGCCCCACATGATCGCGGTACTGTGGTTTTCTTAGGCGACTATTAATTATCTATTTAGCCGTAATGAGTGCCCCATCGCTTTCTGGAGTTGCACTAACCCCTGATGGGGGCCGCTATTTTGACGTGGTTGTGGTGGTTGTGGTAGGAACGAGCACTTTGGCTTGCAAGACGTTTTCAGCTTCTGGGAAGCTAGGAAGTGCGGTGGCTGCTGCCTTTTCCCAAGTTGCGATTGGGTCCTGCGTGGTCTCGTAAACGGTGGTGAACACATTACCAACAGTGCCCTGTTGAACACCCGGAGTTGCGATCAGCCGGGACTCTTCAGGGGTAGGGCCATAAACGGTTTGCCCAAGCTGGTCATCACCAAATGCTACCAAGGTGTCTTCTGGGAAGTACCGTTCAACGGTATAGATACCGTTAGCTCCCTGCTTGCGGTACTTGGCATCATACGTCACGATGGTTGGCAAGCCGAACGACTGCATAACCGCATTGAGACTGCCAACACTAGGTAACAGGCCTGCCGTCTTGAAGTAGTCAGCAAATGCCTTGCTCCGAATCAGGGCAGTCTGTACCTTGGAAGAAGTCAGGATACGTGTTGGCACGTAGTCGAGCAATGCAAACCAGTCTTGCAGGTCCTTGATCGGATCAGCACCATCAGCATCCCAAGAAGTAGCAGCGGTTACTTGGTGTTCTGCCGGGACGTTATAAGTAACGTCAAAGTTCATGTTGTTCTCGTCAATGCTGATTGTACCAGTGGCGAGTGCCTCCATCCGCATCTTCTCGACACGGGCATAGACGCCTTGAACCAGCACATCCAAGTCGTTGTACACAAGGCTGGTCAGGTAGTTCTGTTCAGCCGGCGTGCGCGGATTGCGTAATGCGATCAGGTCCTTTTCCTTAAGCTGCATCTTGCGTTTGATGTAGCCAAGTTCAGCGGCCTGAACACTCGCTTCACGACTACCAATCTCTGCCTCAGTGTCAAATGCAGAAACGGACGCGATGATGGGTGTCTTAGAACCGCCACGCAGGTATTCAAAGTCCAGTTGGTCAATCTTAACCGAAGGGAACAAGGTGTCCCCAAGTAATTGCGGGTACTGACGGTTTTGAACGTAATCAAGTACCGTCTTTTGATTAAACAAATCTAAAATAGCTGGCATAGGTTAATCCTCCTTAGTCAGAAACGTGGCTGAATTTGATTTCTTTCAGCGCAGTGATAGCATCAGCTGACGGCTTGACTGGCAAGCGAGCTGCGTTCACATATCCTTCAACGATGACGCCTACCGGCTGAGGGCCTTCGCTGATGTCAACATCATTGATGGTCACACCAATTGCCGTTGCATCGTTCTTTGGATAGATAGAACCTGCTGGCAATACACCATTTGCGACACCAGTGGTCGAACTATCAGCTTGGTGAGTGAATGAAACGAATTTTTCGCTATCCAAGAAGTTGATCTCGGATGCGGTTACCTTTTTACCTGCGTACATAAAAGTACCTCCTTATTTTTGTTTCCATGGGTCGTTAACAACTTGGCTCTGCTGATTCCGTTGTTTGGCAAATGCCGCGCCCGGAGTCTCCACCTTTGAACCATGCGTTTTGGGTGTGCTGCCCTTAAGCAACTCTTGACGAACACCTTCAGCCACTGCCTGATCATGCGCAATGAGCCACTTTACATTCGCCTCAGTAGATTCTGCCTCTGGCGTTACAACGTGCTGCAAATCGTCCTCGGTGACTGTCAGCTTGGCTTCCTCAAACATCGATCGAGCCTGTTTGCCCATTTCGTAGGTGGCAAGCTGTGACTTGAGTTCGTCTCGCTCTTTTTGAGCCTTTTCTAGCTCATAGTCCTTCTTCTGGTCGGCATTCATCTTGGCCAGCTTTGCGGCCTCGTCAACGGCAGCTTGCTTTTCCCTCTCGGCACGAGCAAGGCGTTTCTTGACGATCTCATTGACCTCTTCATCGTTGTAGACGTGCTTACCATCAGGATCTTGGTCAACTGGTTCTCCTTGCTTTTTGCCTTCAGGGGGATCGACTGGATCACCATCTTTTGGATTAGGCGGATCTACTGGATCACCTTGAGGGTTATCTTCAGCGAAAAATTGCAAATTCATCGGCATTAAAATCTTAGGAATCATGTTCAGAACTCCTTCCACAGCTTTTTAGACGGATCAGGCTTGCGTCTTAATTTACCGGAGCTTTTATAGTCGATCACGCTTGGACTTGATGGCATAAAAATAGCCGCTAGCTGCGGCTTACAAAAATTCTTTACGGCGTTGTGCGTCTCTAGATCGTTTATCAAGCTCGTGTTTGATCGGCACCGCCAATTTTTCGGCAAGCAATTTACCATCTACCGAACGCCCAGATGGTTCGTATGTTTCTTCAAAAATGTCAGGCTTGCACGGATAGAACTCGCCATGAACACCTTTGATGATGTAATCACCATCCGAAACCTTCATGTCACCTTCAAGAGTTTTGATAACAGGATTAGTAGCCATCATCCCACCGTCTGGTGCGACATCGCCATTAACCATGGGATAGGCTGTGTGTCTCATATAAACCCATTTCTCATAATCGAACTGAACAGCTTCAATTTCAACCGGCTTCTTACGATATTTCATTGCATTTTCTCCTAGATTAGAAACTGTATTCTTGCTTTATGTCGTCTATACCATGCACATTGGCAGCAAGTTTAATGACAACTTTGGTATGATCGCCGGCCTTTGAATCGATGTTCATATCGATGAGACCTTCAATACGTTTGCCGTTAAGATATGGGCCATCATGTTTCAGTTCAATAACGCTTAGGTGGGGACCTGACACGTTACCAGATGTCGATTTAGTGTCGCCGGTTAATGACAGCGCCATTTCATCGGCAAGTGCCGCATTGTCGATTATCATCAGTTTGCCGTTGACATATAAATTGCCATTCTGAATGGTCACATTGTCATCGCATCGATTGTATGCGGTCAGGATAAGTGCTCCTAGCTGATAATCTTTGATGCCATTAGCTAATGCGGCCAAATCAAGTAGCCGTTTCTTGATGTCTTCACGTGTTTTCAAATCTTCCGAGTTCATGACAGTACCTCCCTGACCAACTCCGGGTTCTGCTTGGCCAACATCCGTAATGCATGTGCCAATCCGTCAACCATTGCCTCATCATTGTTTTGCTGGTCGAACCCTCGCTCTTGCAGGATTGCGTGGATAATCTCATGTACTAAAGTGATTTTGACCTCATCATCAGCCATACCTTCACATATACGGATACTAGCTTGCTTGTAACACGTCTCGCCCCAGTAATCGCCTTTTAAGTCTTCGCTGCTTAACTGAAGCTCTTTGTGACTGACCTCCTCAACCTTGTACTCGATATCATCAATCAACACTTTTTCCGGTAGCTTCATTGTTTCCTCCTAATCATCGTCTGATTCAGCATCTGGTGCATATGCCGCAATGGAACATCGGCAGTTGGGGTGAACTGGAATATCTGGCACATCGTCTACGCGATAAATGCCTCTACCAGCTCTCCCACCTTCTGAAATCTCCTTGCATACTGCACACGCGCTTGGTTCAGCCACCCATTTGCAATAGTCATAGCCGAACTTATTGAAGCTATCTAATTGCGCCTGTGTTTGAATCCGAGCTGACTCAGTACGTGCAATTCGTTCAGTTACATAGCGGTGATTGTTCACCGTTTCTTCCACTTGACCGCGTAACTTGCGAGCAATCTTTAGTGGACTCTGTCCTTGAATGGTGGCGGCAGTCAGCAGCTCGTCCAGTTCAGCCTTTAGAATGTCTTGGTTGATCCAGATGCGCTGTGAGAAGGTGTAATCTCCCTCTCGTTTGGAGAGTAACTTGGCTAAATCAGTGTAGCCGCCCTTAGATACCGTATCTCCAAGTATTCCGGCTTGCCGTTTGATCTCGGATTGATAATCATCGCTCAATTTTGATATTAGATCAGCGTTCACTTTCATGTGTGCATCAAGCATTTCTTGACCAATCTCACTCTTGAGCATTTCTAAGCGATTAATCCGCATGGTAGCGTTGTATAGCTTGAGATGATCATTGACATCCTTGCTGAAGTCAGAATACTTTAGCGGTTCGCCGTTGTACATCTTTCTAGCATCATCGACGATCCGCTTGGCTTCGACTTGATAAGCTTTAATATCGGTGGCCATCACTGCTTGACGCGCACCGGCCATACTGTCGTTGCTATATGCGGCATACTTGGAAAGCTCTGAATCAATATCCTTTTGAATGTTGGTTAAAGCTTTGTCAAAATATTCCTGAATTCTGGCATTGAACGCCTCGTCATTCTTAAAGTTCTCGACAATCCATTTCCGTTCAGCGGCCGTTCGCTTATTCCAGTAGGCAGAATTACTCGCTATCTGTTGCTGAGTCGTTGTTGTCATCATTGCCACCACCATTCAGAAATTTCTGGAAGTCTGTGTTTGACAGGCTGTTAGTAGCAGCGTCTTTTGCTTTCTGGGCGATCTCATCAGCGATGCGTTTCATTTCGGCCTTGGGATCATCGACAAATGATAAGGTGCTAAGCATAGTCTGATCTGATACTAGGCCTTTGAGTTTAGAAGCTGCGTCTGCTTCGTCAGTAATGTTCTCCGGAAGATTTCGCGTGAATGTGAAGTTAAGCTTTTGCCAGTCATCAGATTTACTTTCTGGAAGGATTGTCCCAACACTGAAAGCAATCTTGTACAGCTCCCGGAGTGACTGTGTGAACTTACGATCTTGATTGGCCGCTAGGTTCCTCATTGGTAGCAATTTGTACTGTAATGCAACGCCAGAACTATTACCGCTGAATGCTTCGTCGTTCAGATTTGCGACCATGCTAATCTGATAGATCATGCTGATGAGGCGATCAATAAGGTGCTCTTGAATGGCATCGCCATCAGGTTTGGTCAGAAATTCAGCTACGCCTTGAGCAGAATCAGCGTCTGGAGCATAGATGATTTGGTTGCCATTAAGATCGAGTTTGGGGTTGCCTTCATCGTCCTCATCGAGTTTGAGACCCTTGAGAACCAAGTACGCATTGTCAAAATATTCATTCTGGTTTGCCTTCTGGCTTAGTACCTTGTCTAAGGCATTGATGAGCGTCTCAACGTTCTCAAAGATGCCTTGACGCTCGGTGTTCATGAAAAACTCAACAGCTGGTACTTCGTTAAATGGGTTAAATCCGCCTGTCCCTTCAAGGCGTGTCATATCAAGGGCATATATTCCGTCTTTCATATACACCTTGCCAGTTAAATTGTTGTTATCATCATGCCAATACATGACAAACGCAACGGCTTTATGTGCTACCGTGTCATCATAGATGAGGAACGAATTGATAGGCGAGCTGTACGCAATACACGTCTTGCTGTCTTCGTCTTGGTACAAAAAAGCAAGCGCCCGTCCGTAAATGGATGCTTGCTTGCTGATCTCGCTTAATTTGTCCTGAACGCTGTTCGTGTCGTTCCACTCTTGCAGCACAGTATTGTCCTGTGTGTTGTCGAGCGTGATCTTCGGTGGAATGCCAATGTAAAACCCGTTGTAGGTATCCACGATATAGTGAGCCAAGTTGCCAACAAGACGGTTGTCTGGCCCATGGTCCTTTTTCGCATCATCAATAATCTGGTGCTGACCGAGGTACATTTTCTTTGCTGGAAGGTACTTGTTTTTAGCTAGATCATCATTGGCGGTAATAAACGCATTGATGTCATCGCCAGTTAGCTCTTCATCAGTCGGGAAAATAAACACATCTCCGTCTGTGATTGAGCCTTTCCCTTGAACCGTTAATATGATGGCCACCTCCTTAGAAGTATTTGCTTGTGTTCTTGAACGTATGAGCTGCATTTCTCCGTTTGATTACCTGCATGACAAAATACCTCATGGCGTCCATTGCGTGGTCATGTGCCTTGACCACTTTGTCTTCACCCTTTTGACTGGCCTTGTCATCCCACACATAAGAAGCGAACTCTTTGAACAGATTAGTTAGCCCAGGTGTGAACTTGATCTCACCAGAGTTCATAGCTGTTTGCGTTTCTCTAATGCCGTTTAGCACATCGTTATCAGCTTTAATAGCTCGATACTGGCGTTCTCTCAATTTGGTAATAAATGAAGCCGCTGATGGATCAACAATCACTTCACAGCGTATGTCACCGACAAATTGGCTGAAATCCCGAGCGTATTCATCATCTGTCTTCTGTCTGCTGCTATGCCGTCCATCGTAGTAATACTCTTTGAGGCAATACCAAACAGACCCACATTTACCCCAAAGTAAGAAAACTGTGGGGTTCTGTGTGCCATAGTCAACACTGACATAGTATCGGCTTGGCTGCTGGCTTGGATTGCTGACCATCTCGTCTTTATTGAAGTTGTCGTAGACAATTCCATCAGCCAGAACCCATTGTCCCAGAATATATCGCTGGTAGAACACTCCTGAGTACATATGTTCGTACCTGTCAATAACTTCATCGCTCAGGCTTGGATTGTCCGTCATCACAAAGTGGAGACGCAATGCGCGTTTATCGTCTGCTTGATCAATCCAATCAGTCTTGAACCAGTGATACGGGCCCTCTGGGTTCATATTGAACCAGTATTTGCCGCCGGTAACGGAAACACGCGCTGTCGCTTGATTGACAAACGACTGTGGCATGAGAGCTGCTTCATCAAAGAACATTCCGGCAAGTGTGATCCCTTGAATTAGATCTTGGCTGCTTTCATCTTTACCGCCGAATAAATAGTAGAGGTTGGTTCTTCCATCAAGGCTGATTTCAAGCATGTTTTCTGAACGCCGATCCACAACCGAGAATCCCACTTGTTGCAATGTTTGTTTGAGTGGCCTGATAACATTTCGGCGTAATGATCCAATGGTTTTGCCGGCAACACCAAATTGCTCGCGGTCAAACATGATCATGCTCCATAGAACATAGCTGATCGACATTGCAAACGTCTTTCCGGAACGCACAGCACCATCAGCAATGATAGTCTGCTTGTCTGGATAGCGGCGCCACCAGTTGATGATGTCTAACTGTTTCCCTTTGAATTGATCAATCGGGGTTGTCATTGACATCACCGTCCTTTGGAATGCTTTCATCAATTGCGGCTAAAAGCTTGTTCAGTCCTCCATATTGGCCTTCTGGAGTGCGGTAAGCGCTAGCTTTTGCTTCCGTGATGTCAGCCTCAGCTTTAGACTTGCGAACCTCTTCGGCCACTTTTTCGGCTTGTGCTTCGTTCAATCGCTTGAATGCTTGATCACGGAACAGCTCCGGCTTGCGATTCTTCAACCAAAATATTTGGGCTGAGGTATCCGGTGCCAGTTCGTTCTCATTGACCATTATTGGTATCTTTTCGTAAGTAGGAACGTTCTCAATTGATGCTTGAACAAGTTCCTTCCTAGTGAACTCTGGATGATCAATCTGATGTTCATTTCGCCACCTAGCTCTTTTTGCCTCCAATACGTCATCTCGAATAGGAACCATTTTATAAGTCGTATTAGTGATGGTCATGCCTAAAGCCCTTTTGACTAGTGAACCAGCAACCATTTGATCAACAACTTCTTTTCCTCTCTTTAGGGCGTCAGAAATGTCAGAATACTTTTTCTTCCAGTCATAAAGTGTTGGCCTCTTGATACCGATGTTATGGGCTATTTGTTCATCAGTGAGGCCGTCTCGGGCCCACCCTTCTATGAGAGCCAGTTTTTCTGGTGTCTGCCACTCTTGATATTTCCCTTTAGCCATCACATATCACCACACCTTCCTTCCATTAAAAAAGCGGTAGCTAGTTAGCTATCGCTGGTTATAATTCATTAAGCTGTTGTTACTCCTGGATTGTCTTTACTAGGCTGTTTCCTCTTATCAGCCTTGGTCTTGTCCCGCTGTTTTTTCAACTTGTCCTTGAGGTTCTTATAGACGTCTTTTGGTGACGGCAAGTGGAATGCCACAGTATCCACCCCCTTTTTGACAAGCATACCTTACTTTCAGGATGTGCGTATCCGCCTCGCGTCTTAACTTGATTAGAGCGTGAACGGACAATTTCTCTGTCAATCTTGCCGATGGTCCACGCTTCAACTTTCGGCATGTAAACGCCGTATTTTGTTGTAATCATTTGAGCCATGAAATCACCTCACACATAGTAAATGGCACGGGTATCATGATCGCTGTATTCGACCAGCTCAAACGTTTTATGAGCAACCACGCCAATGTCATCAGTCCACTGATCGGTTGGCTTGCGCGTTGACACTTGACGCTGAACGAATCCGCCTAGGTCTTTGCTCATCTCTGAATGGAGATGCCCCGTGAACAGTTCGCGATTCTGTGCTGTGCCTAGCATGAATCCAAACTCATCTAGGTATTTTGCAAGGTAGTTGTTCTTGCCCTTGTCTCCGTGAGTGGCACCAATGAAGTTGCGGCCTAACATTGCACCTTTGTAATGCTTCAGTGATATATCCCAAGTGATGTTCGGCTGGTTGCTGTAGGCACGTTTCAATAGACGTGCGAACATATACCCAACTGACGGATCATGATTTCCGGCACAATACATGACCTCACACTCATTGGCGTTCTTGATAATTGCTTCAATCAACGTCTCGAAGTATTGCTCCATTTCGTTCACAGTCTCGCCTAAGTCAGTTGTTTCGAGCTGTGTGCCCTTTGCTGTGGTTGAGTTGATATTATCCACATGAGCAAGATCACCGCCAAGAATGAGCAATATTTTGGCGTAGTGGCCGCGTTGAATGATATCTAGCTGCCGCTTCAATGATTCGGCATAGACATCAAACGTGTGGCCGTTGAAATGTGTGTCGAAAGCAGGAATGACCAGATAGCGATCTGATTTCACAAAAATAGGAGCCTTAGCTTGGTATGGCTCCTTGTGTGTGATGATGTCATTCATCAATGATTTATATTGTTCTGCTTCAACTAACGGCCTAATTTGTATCTTGCTTTGATACAATGTTGCTTCAGGCGTCTGCTTCCAAAAATTGCTTGTGGCACGTACAAGCTCCCACTTGGTGTAATCGTACCCGTGAGCTTCCAAAACCTCTCTAGGCGTCATTTTGTGACCCCTGACAACCTTTAGAATGGTTTTACTGGATTGTGTTCCGTCTGAATCGTATTCATTCTTGACTGGTTTTTGGAATTCAATGCCAAGCCGTCTTGCTTTTCCCTGAAGCGCATCATAGCTAATCCCTAGCTTGTCGGCCGTCTCTCGTCTTGTAAAGCCTTCAGAGGCGAGCTTCCTAATGTCACCAATCTGTTCATCTGTCCATTGCATCTACTCGCCTCCTGAAATATAATAATTGTGAGCCACATGCAATCATGTGCTGCTCTTTTCATTTTTATTCCTCAGGCTCTCGGACTCGTCCCCGAGAGCTTTTTTGTTGCCTTAAAAATTTGAGTGAGATAAAATGAGTTTGTTCCAACAATATACTCATTTTCACTCCTCGGTACTACCCCACTCCTTAGCTCTCGGCCCCCAACCGAGAGCTTTTTTATGTGCCTATTATAAGTATTGTGTTACAATGACTTAGTGAGTTCATTCTCATACTCCAAAGTGATTGGCCTTCGTTTTCTCAGAGCGAGGGCTTTTTTGTTGCACAAAAATAGCACCTCACCTTTGCGAAGTGCTTGTGTAAATAAAAAGACGCCGAAGCGTCTATCGTTTGCGTTCATTCCAATAAAGGAAACCAATAAGTAATATCAGAAGAATAACGACAATCAGAAGCAAGTGCAGATTATTTGAGTCTGCGGTAGTTAAGGTGGTCATCAATTCCCGTCTCCTTTTTTATGGTCCTACTTATTTTCTTGTATTTCTTCTCGTTTTCGCCATAGTCCTTGAACTTAATCTGTAGTAAGTCCATAGGCAGCGCCTTTTCACCAGTATAGTCAGCTCTCAAGCTCGCTACGATGTATGAAATGCATACTAACGTTCCATCAGAATCAATATCACCTGCATAAGTTTTCTGCATATAAATTGAAAGCAACTTAACGGTTCTGGCAGAACTAAATTCCATAATAAAAGCCATTCGCTTATTCAACAAATTTATATGTTCTTGATCAATAGGCGCATCTTCATCGCCTGACATCTCATGAGCTTTTTTCTCAGGATCGATCAAGAATTCATTCCACCAGTCTAAGTTTTCCTTTATGTATTGACCGTTTGCATCACGATAGTAGCTATCAATCTGAAGTTGCTGGGCAGCATCTGCGGTGCGATCATCATGCACCCTGTTCCTATAAATATCGGGACTTTTATAAAGCCATACCAAAATTAAAACCAATAATACTATAAGTAACGCGGTATTCCAGTCGAAATTTTTTGATACCCAGATGGCTAAAACCTCTAAAATGTTATCCATTTATATCACCTCAAAAAAATAGTACCCCAGCATGAACTGGAATACTACATTGAGGTGATATCTGCGCTTCATATATCATGTTCTTGGAGTGACAGGGTCCAATGCAACCGGTGGGGCTCGAACCCACGACCGATAGGCTTATGCCACTGCTCTCCCATCTGAGCTACGGTTGCTGCTCGCTCGCCCAGTGTCAGATGGGGTCATCGCAAGCTGTTGTGCCCGGTCGCTAAACTGGACAATGTGGCATGCGGGAATCGAACCCGCCTGACTATCACCGTCAGTCCTAATTGCCACGCCTTGCCACAGCTTTATCATCACCATGGCTCGGAGGAAAAATGCGGTGTCTCAGGTTTCTCACCTTTGGCACAATACCATCATATGACGGAAATACTGGTAAATAGTCCGCAATTAGTCCGCAAAGTGTCCACTCTGCTTTTTTACCAAGGTAACTAATGGACATAACTCAGCAAATGCGTACAGTGCCCGATTTCTAGCGATATAAAAAGCTGATCGTTCCATTTTTAGTTTCGCCACAATGGCGTCATTAGTTAGACGCTTGCTCGGTGAGATAATGTATGTTTCCCACAAGATGGTACGATAATCTTCATCTTCAATGACATTGATTGCATTTTCGCAAGCATTCAAGTAATACAGTTCGTCAGCGTGCGACACAAGCTTTTCCTCGGCTTTGTTGCCATAGCTTGGTGACTTGGGCATGCCGTCCATCACGGGACTTCTGAGCGCTATTTTGGTGCGTTGAGCGAGCCGCTTGTGATGCCAGTAGTTCCCCAAGACCTCTTTGGCGTTTTCAATTGTTTTATCATGATCAATTGGGCTAAAATATCTCGTTGCTCGCACCACTGCGTCCACTCCTTATGGTATAATGAATTTTGTAAAAGTTTGGGGGATGAGCGTGCCGTGATGGTGCGCTTTTTTGATACTCTAAATGTGCTTTCAACGCGTGCGTTTGCTATACTACCTGTGGAGGCCAACTCCTAATCTTTAATTTCGTTCACTCTCAATCGTACGTTTGGCCTCCGGCGCGTCCTTCATCAGACGCGCTTTTTTATTTGCAATCATTTTCCTCTTTTCCAGTTAGCCCACATCCACATTGCAACACCTGCGATTAACAACATGACGGCAATCATTGCTTTCCCTCCAGCCTGCGTCCGCACATCGGGCAATAATTAATCACGATTGGATCATCAACCTCAGCATTATCAAAGCCAACAGCTTCGCATGTGTGCATTGCTGCACCGTTTATTTTTTTAGGCTCGATTCTATCCCATTCATTTCCACCAGTCATACCGATTCGAAGGAAGTTGCCAAGTTCTGATTCAATGAGCTTATGTGGCTCATGACAATATGGACAGTTTTTCTGGTTCTCCGTAAAGGGGGTCGGATTCGACCCCTTTTCCACTTTTTCAGTCATTGCTTTCCCTCCAGTAGCTGTTTGTCCTCAAATATGTTCCCGATGACCTCGCAATCTTCAGTTAGTCGTTGCCAAATACCATTTGCTTCGCTGTTAATCACATATCCAGCGGCATATTTTTCGTAGCAAACCAGCGTAAATAATGGATTACCATCTTGATCTTCAATACCGACATCTACAATATCGCCTTCGTAGATCTCTCGGCCGTTCTTGTCTTTAAGCCCAGTGTATTGCATGAGTTCATAGCTATCCGCAAGTTGTAATTCTGCATCATCCGCATCTTCGATAAGGCTCCAGAATCCGCTTGGGCCAAAATTTATAGCGGCAACATCAACCATCACTTTGTCTTTTTTGTTCCATGCTCTGAACTTAATCTCTCGTTTCATCTCGCACCTCCCTGATTACATCCGCGACGTCCCAAAGCTCAAGCAATATTGCTACTAGTGTCAAGCAAATAAACGTTTTGTAAGCTCCAAAATTCATATATTTTGCAGGTAAAAATGAAGCTGATGCGGCCAACGTTAGGCTTAGCCATGACATGAACCGATTAATGCCGATTCTCATTTATTATCCTCGCTATCTTCACAGTAGTGTTCACATTTTTGCTCATGGCAGTAGTCTAATAATGCATTAATGTTGCAGGCTTCCACCTCACGCCATTCAGAAGAAATAATCTCAACAAATTTAGTTGGATCATAATTGTAAAGGCGATCAAATGCGTCTATGTCTTTGTCCTCAACTAGATACTTTGGCTTATTTTCAAGTGAATCAATCAAGTCTTCTAAATTGCTATAGCCATCCATGAAGTCAGCAAGAATATATTTTCCAAGTGCGCTTTGAACAGTTGAAGCGTCTTTTTCCGCATCGTATTTCTTCATTTCTCCGCCTCCAGTTTCACGATTTCGCCGGTTTCCTCAACGCGCCAGACACCTAGCAACCATGCACTAGCAAATGTGTCTTCGCTGACGCGTGTTTCACCACCAAGCGCATCTTTCAACGAATGGCCCCGCTCTTTGCACCATGTAAGCCATTCGCCTACCTCTTTCGGAATCACCGGCAGATCATCTGGCAAGGCGGTGTCATAACGTTTCTTGTAGTCATATAGTGATTCCCTAGGCCAGCCATTGAAGAACACCTGATAGCCAGCAAGACGATTCCAAACCGCCTCGAACACGTCCCGCTTCGTCTCATTGCTCATCGTCAGTCACCTCTTCGCCAGTTTCTAAATCAATAACGAATCCTCCCCAGTCGTTGAGTTCGTTGTCTCTTAGTGCTTCCTCAGCCGTATCACACCGCTCAATTTCGAGGTCACCCGAATTGTTGTATACCGCATAACGTCCGTTCATTCTTTTGCCTCCACACACTCACAATTTTGCAAACCATAATGCTCGATCTCTGATTCGGCGAACTGAGCAAATGACCTGTTGATGACTTCATTAGTAAGAATCCATCTTACGGTTCCGGGATAAACCGAAGATCGGTACGCTTGAGCAAACTGCTCATGCTTTTGCTTACCGCCAAGCTCCTTATATACCAGATATTTCTTATCGCTTTTCACGGTGTAGCCGTTGACGAACGCCTCCATCAGTAGCTTTTCTAAGCCATCATAATCATCAGTATTCATAGAAATATAGGATGCTGGAAATTTATACTTATTTGCATCTTCAACGATTTGGGCCCGTTCCTCGCTTAGCACTACCTTTTTAGGCTCCTCAACAAGCGCGACAACGTGGCCGCCATGATGTTTTGCATCTTCTTCACGCTTGGCTTTGTATGGTGTTGCCCATGCACCGGTACCAAAAGTGTAGTGTGAATCTGCCCACTCGCCATAATCGTTCTTTATCGCGTACAGTTTTTCTTCGCTCATTTTTCGTCCTCTCTCCCGTAAATATTCTTAACAAGTGCCACAGCTTTCAGATTGGCATATTCGTTTACGTTACCGTCCACATAATCGCCCATAGAAAGCAGCTTTTCTGCACGTTTTAGTGCTTCTTCGTAATTCATCTTTTTTTGCTTTGGTTCTACGGGCACTAGCTTGTAGTCCACATCTTCATACATGACGCCTACAACCTTGCCAGTCTCTTTGCTGATGTAGATGTCATCGAACGTGTCGTCTCCTGTTTTCATCGGTCGGCCTCCTCACAGCCAAATAGCAGCCCCTATGACTCATTTCGCACTGACTGACTTCACAGCCTGATCTGAATAGTCCCTGATGCTCTGTGCGCCTTTGATGGCCTGTGATAAGTCATTGTTTGCCTGTTTGGCGGCTTCTAACTGTGATGTAAGGTCATTGATGGTCTGCTGCTTTGCGTCTACTTCTGCTTGCTTATGGGCAACCGCTTCCTGTCCTTCAACAATCTTCTGCTGAATCTGGGCATCTTTGCTTGCCATGTCGTTATTGTATTGGTGTTTAAGCGCTGAATATTGTGCCTGTGCATCAGATAGCTGGTGTTGCAAGTCGGACAGGCTAGACTGTGATGCATTGATCTTTGCTGTCAGCTTGTCGATGTTGGCTTTCGTTGCCACAATATTCTGGTGCCCTTGCCATACATTGTCAGCAATCGTAGTCGCACCCGCTCCAAACATAAGACCTGCTAAAACCGTTACTGTTAATGTCAATTTTTTGTTCATGATTTTTTCTCCTTGATTTTAAAGTTGTTCTTCCGTGAATAATCCTGTGTGATAGTCATATCTAGCAATCGTGATCGGTATTTTGTAGCGGATCATGAACAGCAGCATTCGCAGTTTGGCATCAGTGGTCAAAGTTGCGTCTCCGCCTTTAACGTCAACAACTTTTGTCAAATCTTCACCGTCATAAAAGCAGAAATCAGGCTTGTATTTTCTTGAAGAGTATCGTTTACCATTGATCTTGAAAGCAGACAGAATCTCAAACGGCTCTTGCATCGTTACCTTCTGTGGCTTGTTGCGAATCAGCATGTAATAAGCGCCCTCTGCTTTGCTTGCAAATCGAATGCCATCAATCACAACTGGCTGTGCGTTGTATTTGCCTCTGCGTCTCTTGCGGATAACCATGGCTAACGACTCGCAATCTCTTCATGGCCGTTGTTACGGCTTGGCAACTTGATCTGGAATTCTTTAGCAACTGCCTGAATAAACGGCCGTGATTTTCCAACACGTTTTGCAACCTCTGTTAGTGTTTTGCTCTTGCTTGCCGCCTCAGCAACTTTCACTGAATACTTCTTACGGTTAGCTTTCCCACGTTTGTTTACAGCCTTGATGCTGCTGATCAGTGCCACTGAAGGCATATCTCGATTATCAACACCGGCTACCGCACGTTTCTCGGCAATCGCTTTCTTTGATACAACAATCCGGTTGTTGAACTCTTGCTTCTCGATTTTTGAGAATGCTTTGCTTTTCGAGATGTCTAGCATTGCTGAGTTTTCATAGCGCTTAAGTAATTCAGCCTTGAAACCGCGCCACACTTTGTCTCCCTGTTTGTAAAACCGTACCGTTACTTGTGTCATGTTTTTGCCTCCTGCTTAAAATGGCAAATCATCATCGGAAATATCGAGCGGCTTGCCATTATTAGCAAACGGATCCGTGGCATTCGCTCGCGAAGCATTTGGAGTCGTTTGACTCGCGTTTGTGGTCGCTGTTGCTGATCCATTGGCTATTTGCTGTGATTTAAAACTGTTATGAGACGTCTGTCGTGACTCAAGCAAAGCAAAATTATCAACGATCGCCTCGGTCACGAATACTTTCTGCCCTTGCGTGTTATCGTACGTACGCGTTTGGATATGGCCTTCCACACCAACCAAGGATCCTTTTTTGGTGAAGTTTGCAAAGTTCTCAGCCGACTTGCGCCAGATCTGGCAATTTACGAAATCAGTTTCTCGTTCTCCGTTTTTGCTCTTGAATTTGCGATCAACAGCCAGCGTGAACGAACCGACAGCCGTGCCGCTTTGTGTGTAGCGCAAGTCAACATCTCTTGTCAGCCGGCCTGTTAGTGAGACACTGTTTAGCAATATGCTTCCCTCCTAATTCTTTTCGCCTAGTTTATTGAGCTGTTCAAGTTGTTCAGCCAGCTTGGCACGCTGTTCGGGCGTCACTTCATGCTTTGGTTCCTGATATCCAGGCTTTAACCAGTCAGGTTCTTTATCAACGCGCTCTGGCTTGCCGTAATGCCGCTGAGGTTGATTCGTTTTGCGTTCACTATCGTTTGCTTCGACAGCAGTAACCGTGAGAAGATGCTTGCTCTCCCAGTTTTTCAAGATGCCGTTGACGTACTTGTAGTTTCTGACATTGCTTTCAACCGCGGTCCGCAGCGCATTTAGAACTAGCTTCTCGGGTTCAGGTGATCCTGCTTTTCGCATGTCATCAACCCAATCAACAAGGCTTTCTCTGGTGAACGGTGATAGTTGTCCAAACCCGTTGCCTTCCCAGAAATTGCAAATATCAAGAATTGATGATGACGACGATGATTCTTCAACAGGCCTCTCTGCTGCCTTTACTGGAGGAGTAGTCTGTTGTCGTTTAGTTTTGTCTAGTTTAGTCTCGTCTTGTTTAGTGTATGTGCTACTGTGTTGCCTACTAGGTTGTAAACTACCTTGTAAACTGTGTTGCCTACTAGGTTGCCTACTGTGTTGCCTACTATTTGACACACCGTCATCAACTTGACTACTAGGTTGCCTACTATCTGACGTACTAAGTTTTCGTGAAATATCGATGACTGAGTAGGTCGTTGCCTTAACACCGTTAGTTTGAAAATCTATCAGCCCTGACTGTTTTAGCGCGTTACGGGCTTTGACGATGCCCTGACGGCTTAAACCAGTCAACGTTTCAAGTGTTCGATTCGGCATATTGAATTCGCTTGGCCAGCCTAGCTGGTTACATTGGTAAACCAGCCCATGCCATAATGCTATCTGTCCTGTGCTTAGCGGATTAACGCTTTGCTGAATGTAGAACTCTCGAATTAGCTTGAATAAATCCATGCGGTGAGTCACCTCCTACTCGACTAGCTCATCCATACTGATAATTGTGGCGACTCGTTTAGTTGCCTTGCAGTAATCACATGCCTCACAGCGATGTGGCCGCACCTGACCGGATTTAACCGCCTCAATGCGTTCTGTGCTGTCCTGGATCTCTTCCAGTGCCTCGTCCATACGGTACTGTGGTACTTCGATGACGGCATGGTCGGGCACGTCTTCCTTAGTCACGGCAATGATGAAGGCTCTTGGTCGCGTTCCGTAATTTTGGTAAATCAGCTCCTGATAAACCGCCATCTGAAGCTGATAGTTATAGGCATCAACGAAACTGGTTGGTTGACGTTCTCCTGGTTTCCAATACTTCTTGTGAAGAGACTGTGTGGTCTTTAGATCCAAAAAGAATGACTTTGTGGAGTCGAAGCAGTCCAGCTTGCCCATCCACTCGACCCCAAACAGATCACCGGTCAGGATCTCTTCTTTTTCGCCCTGATAAAGTCGTTGAACATTCTCATCAGCTTCAAGCGTGGCAATCATCGCATCAGCTTGTTTATACGGAGCTTTCAGTTGCCCTTTTGATGATCCACGAGTTGAGAACATCTCTGGGTGTCCTTTGATAAAAGACTCATGAGCTTGCTTGGATTCAAAATAGCTGTGTAGATAGTTCCCAACCAGCAAGGCAGTCGGATCACCTCTTGGTGTCCATTTACCTTGCAATTCGGCCATCGCTTCTGCTTCGCATGTCAGAAACTTCTTAAACCAGGTAGCAGACTGATATTTGAAACTGGTATCCAGCGAGTAATAATTATCCTTGTTGACCGTCAAAGATTTCTGGTTGTTTTCCTGCATTTGGGTCGTGGGTAATGTCTGGCTTAAGAGCATCTGGCTTCACCTCCGATTTTGTGACGGGTTCAGCGGGAGCGTTAAGTGCATCCTCGATCGAGTTAGGATCTTCGGGGGTAACATCCTTCAGTTCTGGATCAGCTTCGACTGGTTTTTCATCGGCACTGACCGCGCTTTGCATGTCGGTTGTCATTGGACCCCACTTAGTCAGCAGCGATTTGATTACCGTCTTCAGGGCCATAGCCTCGTAGTTGTCTTTCCAAACGCCCTTGGGCTCCGCGCTACCACCAGATTTGCTGAAACGCTTGCGATGATCATCGACTTGCTGATATGTCCAATAGACCATCTTTTCAAAACCGTTAGTCAGTTTGAACGATGCGGCATAGCCAACCGGTTTTTCGCTTGCTTCGCGATCATGGAAGTTCGGCGTGTACTCAAGTTCCTCTGTTAGTGGGTTCCAGCTCTTGAACTCATCTTCATAGATCGGAAGCGCTGTCAGGCGCTTGTAACGGCCCGAGCGTTGAGCAAGCTGGATATAGCCCTTGTACCCAATCTGTGGCTGCGCCTGGTTCTTGTATGGAACGATGTAGACAAAGCCCAAGCTCGGGTTAACCGGAAGATCGAGCGTTGCTGCTACCATGGCCGAGTTGATAACACTTAACTGATCAACTCTGGCTAAGCTTGGATTAAGGCTTACCGCGCTGGCAATCGATGAAAGAAACTGTGGTGCCCGTTTGTCCAGAACCGCCGCAAACTTGTTTCGAATAGCCTGTGTCTCAATTAGTTGCTTAACCGGCATTTTTGTTAGGTCATATTGTGTCGTCATATGCTGCTCCTCCTATTTCCATTCCTGAAATCCTTGATTCTTCATGAAATCTATAATGTCTAAGCTGTCATCGCCGAAGAAAATCTCAACCAGTTCTGCTTTTGGATACGTAGAACTAGCAGCGTCTTTTAAGAATCGCTCAGGGCCGTGAATGTTGATCCAATCTTGCAAGTATTCCTTCGCCTTGTCTTTGTTAAAGGCGCCTTCATAACGCGATGTAGCACAGCTTTGATAGAACCAAGGTTTCTTTGTATCAACTTCATATTCATCGGCGGTGGCCAAGAACTCCTCCGCTTGTTCGATATCCATATCTTTGGGCAAGACGGCACCGTGATAGGATTTCCAATCAGCAATGGCTTTATCTTCAAGCGCTTCTCGTCGTTGATACTCGTTCAGAACCGCTGTATTGTAATCAAGCATGGTCATCGACCGCCTTCCGTGATAAAATTAAGTCATAATAATATCTGCTCAGTTTCTGATTTCCCGTAGTAGGAGCTACGGGATTTTTTTGTGCTCTTTTTATCGTGTCCATTGTTTCCAACCTCCTACTGCTGTGGCACCGATCATGATGCCAGCCAGAGCTACAAGAAGATATTTCCAAAAGGCTGATGATGGGTCGAACAGCACCGACATGATTGCTTCTAGCATTTGTTAGGCCTCCTATTGTCGTGCAAACCAACGCTCCATCTTCTCAGGCTCAACTCGCTGTGTTTTACCTGGTCCAACGAATGGAGCGCCACGCTTCTTCCAACGGCTCACTGTCGCAGCAGAAACCTGATAGTGTGCCATGACATCTTTTGGCGTCCAATAAATTTTCGGTTTAAATGGCTTGCGTGTCCTTTGCGGCTTAGTGGGATCGATCAGTGTGAATCCTTGTTCCATGCCTGCTCATCCTTCCTCATATAATGAAGTTTTTGATAATGTGGGAGCCTTTCGCTGAAAAGATCCATAATTGAGATGCCTAGCATTTCACAAATGGCATTCAGCTCGGTTAGATCTGCGACTGTGCTATCCAACTTTTCGAATGCGTATGCTTTCAAGTTTTTAGCGTCATCGCGTGTAAAGTTGGGGTCATTAGCAAGGCCCTCAATGTCGTGCTTGATGAAAGAAGCTTTCTCCTCGTCTTCTTCTCGTTTATCGGTGAATAAAAGCCCGCGTAAATCGTGGTATATTCCGTCACCACTAAACAGCTTAGGGATTCCTAGAAACAAGTTAGCCATTTCATAGCTTAGTTCGCTGTCATTCATCGAATTGGCAATGTCAGTAGCCTCATTTGCTCTAATGGGAGTTCCATGAAAATAGTTGTTGATCGTTGAGCGCCCTAATTTTGCTGCATAAGCGATCACCTTCTGTGGCGTGTTGGTTCTAGTAGCGAACCTATTCAAAGGGTTACTAATTGTTGCTTTCATACGTTCCACTTCCTTTAAAAGATGAAATATTGGTGGATATTGATTCATGCTAGAGAGGGCTATGATTAACCCATAGCAAGTTGATCAGCGTCTTCAGCTAGCCATTCGTCAACGTGGTCCTTCAACTGCTCGTCAGGCATTTGTTCGAATGCAAAGGCCGGAGCCTCTGGGTAGATGCGGGTCAAAAAATCAATCATTGCTTCGCGTTCCATTTGACTCACCTCCTTAACTTGAAAACTTAATATTGTGTGATTGCCTCCCGCCGAGTGCGATAATTGCATCGAAGGGAGGTGATTAAAATACCAAAACGAGTCAGCGTTACAAGCGAAAACAAGTCAGGGCGTAATGAGAAGTTTCATGACAACTTCACCGGAAAGAACATGAATCGTTCTCAGTTTGTACAGGCCATACAGAATGGCGAGTATAAAAACTACACCGTTAGAAACCTGCATGGCTTAAAAACTCCAGCATCTAAGCCAGACAGCACCACTAACAACAACCTTGATTAATCATCGCTTGTAAAACGTGCATCTTTCTCGTTATCAACAAAGTGTACGAAGAATCCTTTGGCGGTAATGCAATCTGATGCGCTTATCGAAGCAATTAACTCGTTATTTCTGGTCACATTGATCATTGCGTATGGATGTCCTTTAATGATCAGCTTTGACGGGTTTTTGGAGGTCTCTGCTGGTTCCGACCAATCAGTAGAGATCTTTTTAATCCCATCAGCGTCAATTTCAATTCGCTGGTATGGATTTCCTTGTTCTTGTAATATTTCTGCAATGCGCAATGCGTGCTGTTTGAGTTCTTCGTTCATTTGACTGCCTCCTATCGCTGGGCGGGATTTTGTTCACTAAATGTGAACAAAATCCTCAAAAAAAAGAGCATCAACGCTTTCTCCAAAGAAATCAGCCATGCGTTTCATTGTCTTCTGAGACGCTCCACGATTGCCGTTTTCGATCTTCGCGTACATAGAGTAACTAATGCCAATGGATTTGGCGGCCTCCTCTTGAGTCATTTTTTTCTTCATTCGAGCTTTTCTGATGGGATTCATTTGATCGCCTCCTTCACTATATGTGAATATAATACAATCACTAAATGTGAGTGTCAACACTTGATGTGAGTTTTTTTGAAATTTAATTTGTATCACTAATAGTGATGGTAAAATCAATATACACAGGTGGTGAGAACTAATGAATACGGGCCAACGAATATCTTTACTTCGAGAAAAAAAGCACCAGAGCCAAGCGGAGTTAGCCAAAACTCTCGGCATTGCCGCTAGTACAGTTGGCATGTGGGAAACGAACAAGAGAAAGCCTTCATCTAAAATGCTTAAAAAACTGTCCGTGCTCTACGATGTGTCGATAGACTATTTACTTGGTAATGACTCGACAACCGATAAAACCCCTTCAGAGGTTGACATTGCCGACCCCAAAAATGATACCATCATGACCTTTGAAGGACGTCCCATTCCGCCTGAAGATCTTGAGATAATCAAGAGACTTCTTCGAGGTGGCAAACATGATGACTGAATTTACCAGCGACATGCTGAGAGAGGTTTTAAACTATGGCTTTGACCGTGGAGTCGGAGCTGAGCTGACATACAAACTGAAGCCATACACTCCGTCAGTTTCTAATCCTGAAACACGCTGGATTGCGGTTAACATGAACTGGCATAAGCCGAAACAATTGCCTTATCAGGCTGCGCACGAAATAATGCACGTTCTGCATCAAGACCCAGCTTGCTTATACTTTTATTCGGCTTCAAAGAACAGCATTGAGGGTGAAGCTAACATAGGAGGAATCCATATACTTGTCCCTTTGTATTTTGCAGATGTTGATCAAGAAGATGCTAATTTGAACCAATTTATGCAAGCTTTTGACATTCCCACACCAATGGAAGACACTGCTTTAGAAGCAATAAAGGAATTTTACATGTAATTAATTACTTGCTAAGACACGAAAGACGGTACGGGCTAGACTTTTTGGAGGATTAAAAATGGAACACGAAACTAGGAAATCTCATCGAGAGATTAAAAAGCCTTTTTGGAAAAACTGGAAGTTTTGGCTTCTTATAGTAGCAATCGTAATTCTAGCTAAGGGTGCGATTAGCTGTACTAGTTATTTATTCTCTGAGCCCCCTGTTCCGTCTACAAAAACATATAAATTGAACAGTGACAAATCGGTAAAGGCGATGCTGAAACATTATGAACCGGATCTAAAGGTTACCAACGTCGGAGGCGTCTATGATGACCCCAAATCAAAAACCGTTCTCGTAACGGTTAAAGAGGACAGCGGTTGGGACGACAAATCAGCGGTTAAATTAATGCATGAGGATATTGCGTCAGTTTGGAAGGCTTTCAAGAAATCAAAAGGAAATGACTTTTCGAACATATCCGTTATGGTCAAATACCCCACCGAGGACACCGGTGGTAATACTCACAGTACAAAGGAACTGACTGCTGACCTAGAAGGATCAAAACTAAACGAATTGAATTTGAAAGGCTTCTCGGATGGAAATGTTCCCGCTTTTGCCACGAAATATTGGCAGCGAAACGATTTGCCAACTGTTAAATAAGATCAGTCCAAATACTGAAGACTATAAAAGCTCAATATTTTGGGAGGGTTACGTTTATGGGGAAGAAATCGATAGCTTTTATAATGACTATGTTGATGGCAATTTTATTGATTGCCTGTGGAAGTAATGCAGCCAAAAAAGCTGACTACACTGCAAACACAGCCGAAGCAGCTCTTAACTCGGGAAAGAATATCGATGGTAAGACGATTGAATTCAAAGCGGAAAAGGTCATTCCAAATGGAGAACTTGGCCATACGATTTGGGCTGGGAAACATCTTAACTTTATTAGTAGTGAGAATCCCAGAATTTCGGTTGAGAAGGGTGAAATCTTAACTGCTAAAGTAAAAAAAGCTAAAAGTGCATTGGGTTCTTGGTTTATCACGTATTCAGATTTGGCCAAAAAGTGACTTTTGAACGTCTCTATTTTTGGCTTGATAAAATGAACAAATCAGTCCAAATACTGACGACTATAAAAGCTGAATATTTTGGAGGCATCATATATTGAAAACAACAAAATTAGTTGTTGGGATTTTGCAAATCGTATTATCCTTGTTTATCTTGCTGCAATCATGCGCTGTGGGTGTTGGTAATGCTATTGATAAGTCAAAGGACGTGGGTGGAAGTGCTGGCTTTGTGGTAGCAATCCTGTTCATCGCTTCGGGAATTATTTATATTGTTACCCGCAAATCAGAAAAGCTAGGCGGTGACATTGCCGGTCTTGTCTTGATGATCATTTCGTGGTTATTCGCGATCAGCAACGCGCACGTATATTCAGACTTGCAAATCTGGGGTTGGGTTTCATTCATCATTGGTGTCGGCTTCTTCGTTTGGCACTTTATTGCACTACGTAAACAAGCAAACAAGTAATAATCGAGGCCCCTACTTGGGGCCTTTATTGGGTACAAAAATAGCCCCGGTGGCGAGGGCTGATAAGCAAAACAAGTAAGCACTGTCAGTACAATGTAAGGAGATGTCTTACATGAAAATTGAAACAATGTGCGCTGAATGCCGCGATTATAAATCTAGAGCTGTCGCGGAAGTAACTAATGACGAATCACTGAAATTTATATGTCCTAGGGGCCATACATTTCATGCAGTATTACGCACCCCTCTGTATGTTCCAATATTTGAGAATGCTTTACGAGCGTATGATGATGAAGAATACTATGAATGCTATCTAAGCGCAGTTACGAGCTTGGAAAAATTCAGAAACACAGCTATCAAAGCTTACTTTTGGTCAACAAACAACCACAAACCAATGGACAAAATCATTGATAAATCACACGCTATTAAGTATTCAGAAAGATCTATTGCTTCGTTTGCAACGATTTCCCTACTACTTTTTGGAGAATCAGCAATTCCTATGTTGAACAAAATGTACGATTCCACAGAAAAACGCAACAGAGTTATTCACGGGACTTTAATCCCAACAAAGGGTCTTTGCGAAGAAGTAATTAAGAATGTTTACCAAGTCGTCAAGTTTTTCCAAATTAGCTGGATTGACGAAGATGGGTACTGTCCCATCTCAAATTATCAGGATGCGATTGCCACGTACAACTATAAGGCAATTATTAGCAGCAAAAGAGGGAACGAGCACCCAGTCCTTATGGCAAAACTATATAGTCTGTCAGCTATGCAAGTGGTACGTAAGGAACATGAACTAAACACAGAATTCAATCGAAGCTTCAAACTAATCATGGAGCTCCATCACACATATTTCATGTGATCATTTTCATGTGATCATATAGATAATGAATCAGGTTGGATAACTAATTGCCCACTACTTTTTTCAAAATAGACATTGTCATCAATAACAGCCGGACGATCATCTGAAATACCCTGAATTCTGATTGTGGAATCACTGGGTAAAGACTCTAAATATTTCACAAAATCCTTCACCTTGACAATTCCATCTTTCAAATCATATGAATAACTATAACCTAGCTTGTCTTCATTCATCATCATCGCTCCTCTCCGTGAATGTCTAGTTATCTTTCACTGATTATATCATAAAGAATTTCGTACTAATCATTCAGAACGTCATCACCGCCGAGATCCGGGATAAACTACATGCAGGCTCGTAGCTTTAAAACTCAGTTGAACTTGCGTTGTGTCGTTCAACGCGGGATGAAGCTGTATATCATCGACCAGGCTAATTCTGTTCCGTTTACAAAAACATGTCCGTCTTTTATCTCAACACGATTTTCCATTTTAGTCACTGCCCTTCTAGTCGCCAATGAACATCATTCACCTAATTATAGCAAAGATGAATTGTATTCACCATCAACGCTAATAGCCCCGCCACCCGCATCAAATTAATAGTTAAGACAGGAGTCTTACTTATGGCAAATTCTACGATCAGGCAGGCCGATATACTGTTAAGAGAGTGTACCGTTATGCAGGTAGCTACGCTTGATACCGATACCGGTTTTCCTAATATAGTTTCGCTGACACCACTTAAATCACACCGATCGCTTAAAGAAATCCTTTTTTACACTGATCGAGACACTACTACCATTCACAACGTCCTAGAGAAGCCTGTGGTGGCTGTTTACTGTTTCAATGAGCTACACCACTCATCGTTGCTATTACGTGCAAAAACAGCTGTATTGACTGCTGAGGAGGTCTTGCCAAACTTTGCTGAAAGCCTCAACACTTTTCAAAAATCGCTACAGTATGATCGACCCGTCATCATTCGTTGCACACCACTAACCGTCAAGATTAGATACAACAATGACATCGAGTTCAGCAAGCTAAACGAAATCTAAGCTTAGTTCTTGGAGATGTACTTATGAACGGTCCAGATACATTAAGCGAGGCACACTTCATTGGCCTCATCATTGTTCTTATAGGCGTCTACTTCGCCCTGTTTGGCCACAGGCATCATTGGGTTCGTTGGCTCATTGACCCAGATAAGCCCGGCAGCAACCTCTGGTGGGCAGCCGTTTTTATCATTATCGGCGTGCTCATGATGATGATTAGAAATATGCAATAATACGACCCCATAACGGGGTTTTATTTTAAGGGCATAGCGAACATACGTTTGAATTACAAGCTCTAAGAGTTCAAAAGGAGTGCGATATCATGGCATCAATTAGCTCATATAAACTAAAAGATGGCAAAAAGGCCTGGGAATTCTATATATTCGCTGGTGTTGATCCTCAGACAGGAAAAGAAATAAAAATTCATCGGCGCGGTTTTCCAACCGAAAAAATAGCCCAGCAAGAAGCAACTTTAGCTGAGGCCGAAATAATCAGAGGCCACTCTCACTACCAAACTGAAAGAATTTTAATGGATGATTATCTCAATCAGTGGATCACTAAGCTTAAGGTTAATGTCAAAGAGGGATCCATGATTATCTATCGATATAATCTTAAGAAATACATCATCCCAAAAATTGGGGATATTCGACTAGCCAAATACACGCTTAAGGAACATCAGGAGTTCATCAGCAGTCTATTCAATGATGGCTTGTCTCTTAACACAGTAAAGCTCATCAATGGAACGTTGCACAATGCATTAAAAAAAGCCGTTGCAATTGGTTACATTACCAAAAACCCTACCGTTGGTGTCGAGTTCAGTGCGTATGCTAAAGACAATTCCAAAAAACTTCACTTTTGGACAAAAGATCAAGTTGGATCTTTTATAGAAGCAGCTGAAGAAGATAAAGAGCCCATGTGGCTATCATTCTTTGTGACGCTGATTGACTGCGGGCTTCGTGTGGGTGAAGCCATGGCTCTTCGCTGGTCAGACATTGACTTCAGTAAAAATACCTTATCAGTCAATGCAACACGAATCTATCGTGCTGAAACTGGATCAAACGCTGGCAAAATAGCGCTTGATCGTCCCAAAACATTAAGCTCTAATAGAACCGAATATATGACCGCTCGAGTAAATGATCTTCTTCAACAACAATATGAGCGCCATTTCAGTCACGGCAATGTACAAGGTTTTCGGTTTTCTACTAGCCACAATAACGATTTTGTCTTCACCTATTCGTCTGATGCCAAGTTTGGACAACCGCTCCGATCTCGAGCAACTACCGGTGCTTTTAATCGCATCACCAATCGGGCTGGGCTCCCTCACATCCGTATCCATGATTTAAGACACACGCATGCCGTTTTAATGCGTGAGGCAGGATTAAGCCTTGATGACATCAAAGATGATCTTGGGCATAAAGACATTTCAACCACTCAAATTTATGCTGAAATCTCCCCAGCAAAAAAGAAAGAAAACCATCAACAATTCGAAAAATACTTAAATCAGTGAACACAAAAAGCTCCAGAACCTGTGGATAAGTCCGAAGCCTTCACCAAAACTTCACCACGGACTTTTCCAACATGATTCTGGAGCTCTTTATTTACCACATTTCAAATCGCGCAAGTCCTTGTCATTAAAGGCGCGCGTTCAATTCCTTGGTCATATCCTCATAACCCGGACGGCCGAGCAATGCGAACATGTTCTTCTTGTAGGCTTCAACACCTGGCTGGTTGAATGGGTTGATCCCGTTCAGGTAGCCGGAGATTGAAACGGCAGCTTCGAAGAAATAGATCAGATAGCCTAAGGTGTAAGCATCCTGCTTTGGAATGGAGACGGTCATAACTGGCACGCCGCCATCGGTGTGGGCGAGAACAACCCCTTCATAGGCCTTGCGGTTAACGAAGGACATCTTCTTGCCAGCCAAGTAGCCGAGGCCGTCAAGGTTGTTAGCATCTTCAGGAATGGTTAGGTCGCGGTTTGGTTCTTCAACCCAGACAACGGTTTCCATCAGGTTGCGCAGACCTTCCTGAATGTATTGGCCAAGACTGTGCAGGTCAGTACTGAAGTTGGCACTTGAAGGATAGATCCCCTTCTGGTCCTTACCTTCAGATTCACCCATCAATTGCTTCCACCATTCGCCAAGGTATTGCAACGTTGGTTCGTAGTTTTCCAGCAATTCAGTGGTATAGCCTTTGCGATACAAAATGTTCCGCAATGCGGCGTACTGATAAGCTTCGTTTTCCTTCAAATCAGCTGAAGCGTATGCCTTACGACCATCACCGAGACCACGCATCATTTCGTCAATGTCACCGCCTGCAACAGCGATTGGCAACAGACCAACAGCGGACATCACAGAGAACCGACCGCCGACATCATCAGGAACAACGAATTCTTCGTAGCCTTCTGCGTCTGCTTCTTGCTTCAAGGCACCCTTGGCACGATCAGTTGTCGCATAAATCCGTTCCTTTGCGCCATCTTTGCCATACTTTTCGATCAACTTTGCCTTCAGAACACGGAATGCAATTGAAGGTTCAGTCGTGGTACCAGACTTACTGATCACGTTGATCGAGAAGTCACGGTCGCCAATAATGTCAAGCAAGTCCGCCAGATAAGTACCAGAGATGGAGTTACCAGCAAAATAAACTTCTGGGAACTTCAGATCAGGGTCAAGGTTACGGAAAGTCTGGGAAAGAAAATCAACCGCCATCCGTGCGCCTAAATAAGAACCGCCAATCCCAATCGCAACAAAGACTTGAGAATTGCCTTGAACTTTCTTGGCTGCTGCCTTGATCCGGGCAAATTCGTCCTTGTCATAGTTGACTGGCAAATCGATAAAGCCGCGGAAATCCTTACCAGCACCTGTTCCTTCACGCAATTCCTTGTCAGCTGCAGTCACTAACGGCTGCATCTGTTCAAGTTCATTGGCATGAACGAACTTGTCCAGCTTAGATGAATCAAATTTGATGTACGACATCGTGTGCTTCCTCCTCTAAATACATAAGTAACTGTCAAAAGTCGATATGAGAGTGGTTTCATAAAAAACGTCAATTCAATTATTAATTCGAAATAACTCATCAAGTAAACTTTTAAATTCAGTTACCCATGCTTTGTTCAAATTCACACTCTAACAAGTTAACTTTAAAATTGAATTTGTAAAAAAGCAAGCAATCGAGCAACTTCTCATCGATTACTTTGCTTTCATGATGCCAAGGACGACACCACCGAGAATCACCAGTGCCGACCCGCAGCTAACCCAGATCATTTCCTTGCGTGTTTTATGCTCGCCAAGCAGATAAATCGAGCCGAAAGTCGAGATGACAATTCCCATCTGTGACAATGAATAAGAAACCGCTAAACCAACATTGGCCATCGATAACAACATGAACACATTCCCTGTTCCCCAAAGCAGGCCTGTCAAAATATTTTTGGCAGTTGCCTTAGCAAACGGTTGATGGCCAATGCCCATTAATAACGCACCAATAATCATGCCAATGGATTGCGGCATCACAACGGCCAAAGCGCCAAGATGCCCAGCGTTGACAATAATCGTGTAGCCCGCATACCCAACTGTCGATATCAATAAGGTTCGCAGCCCCTTTGCAACGCCACTTTGTGTTGTGAAGTCGTCTGTTTGTTCGCGTCTTGATGTCAACGTTGCGCCCACAATCAGCAATACCAGCGCAAGAATGCCCAAGGTCACATCACGACCATTACGCCATTCGTGGAACAACAGCGCACCGGCCAGTGTTGTCGCAACAAGCTGCATCCCTGTCGAAATGGGCATCGTCATTGAGACACCCATATATTTCATGGACTGAAACTGTTGGCCTTGTCCTAATGCCCAGAAAAGCCCAGAGACAATCCCAAGTAACCAAATTTTAGTATCTAAGACCGGACGCATGACAATCAACGTGCCGATCCCGAAAACCAGCGCGCCAAACGTCATCCCCAAAGTTTGCTGATAAGCATTGCCACCTAGTTTGCCACTGACCAAGCCAATGGAGCCCCATGCAATTGCTGGAATCAGCGCAAGTAAAAATCCCATTACGCGCCTCTTTCTATTTCAATGATTGATTTAAAAAAATTGAACACAAAAAAATATTCTAGCGGTTTTCCCACGGCAAGACAAGCACAACCTGATCTAAAGCATTTCCAAGAGACAGCTCACCTTCATGATACACAGAAAACTCATGATGAATACTAAAACGACTCATGCTTATTTACGATGATGAAACAAGCGATATAGGCTATAGCCGAAAATCGCACCGATCACATTGAAAATAACATCATCAATGTCCGCTACCCCACTGATTAGCAGAAATTGTAAGGTTTCAATACTTAACGACGTCAGCAAGCCAAATATAACCGTGCCCGCGAGACGCCGTCGATGTTTGCTCACCCAGGGAATACCAAAGCCAAGCGGCATAAACCAAGCAATATTCCCTAGTGATTGATACCAGAGATCGAAGTGACTGGCAGCATGTTGTAATTTAAGCGTTTCAACAAGTGGTCGGATATTAATCACAGATAATGGCCGATTCCAATGAAAGTGCAGTTGCCACGGATAATACACATCGCGAAAAACTGTCAAAGCAAATAAGAGCATTAAATAACCGACAAAAATGCCTAGTTTCAATTCCCGCCCAAAAGTGGTTCTCCGCTTCGTCACCAACAGCCAAAGGCAGCGCAATGCTGCAAAGATCAATAGGTATAGAATAGTTTTGTCCAAACTAAAAACAATCAATCGAACCAAAGGAAAATGGTTGACGCGACTGAGCGAGGTTGTGTTAATCCAGTTGTAAAATGGCCCCAAAAACAGCATTGTGCTACCTCCAGTTGTCATTGTAGCAAAGTGACTGAAGGATACCCACAATGTGTTACAACTTTTAAAGACTCTGTAAGAATGATGAGCATCACCCTCTGCCATTAGGAAAATGAGGTACGCTAATCATTGCATGATTTGCCATGATACCAGCGACGGGATCACGATTTAATATCATCTCATCAATATGTCGGGAGGCCAGCGCGGGACATCAAAAAGCACTAAAATAGCGTTCTCGCGTCATTGTGCCAAAGCAGCGAAGAAACCAACACATAAGGGTCTAAGCAAAATGGTAATCAGGCCTTTTGCAGTTGCTTCAGAAACACGCTCCCAAGCACAGCTCAGTTTTCAGATATTGAGACACGCTTGCCACCCCCAAAACCAAGTTGGCTCAGACGCTGCTTTTGTGCTTCCTCCCTTTTGCGGGTACAATGACAAAGAACAAAGTGGAAAGGAGTTGCCGCTTTGAAACGGTTACGACTAAATCGCCTCGCACAGTGGATAAGATCAACCCGGATTGGCTTTTTAGCCTGTCTGCTTTTTTTGGTATGGGCTAAGACCATCTTTGGTTACTTTGTGGACTTTTCACTTGGCTTAAATGATCCGCTACAATATACCTTGCTATTATTAAATCCTTTAGGAACTGGGATCATTTTCCTATCGCTTGGCTTGTATCCCAAGCATGCGCGCCGCGGTTACCTCATCGGCGTCATTGTTTACATACTCAGCACTTTGCTATTACTCGCAAATGTTCTGTATTATCGCGAGTTTTCAGATTTTCTGACCATCAACACGGTCCTTGGCGTCTCTAAAGTGAGTCAGGGTCTTGGAGCTAGCTCGCTTAGTATGGTTAAACCACACGATATCATTTATATAATTGATATTGTGCTAGTGGCCTTGGCTTATTTTAGTTACAGTATTTGGAATATCTGGCGCTATATCCACAATGAACCTTTGCGCTGGCCGCATTTCGGTCTGACGTTGGATACCCGCCAACTTCCCTTTCACTTTCCGCAAGCTGTCACCGTCTTTGGGATCGCGCTGTTTGGGTTGATCATGGCGGTTAGTGAAATGAATCGGCCGCAACTTTTGACGCGGACTTTTGATCGGAATTATATCGTTAAGTATCTGGGCTTGGCGCCATTCACCGTGTACGATGCTGCCAAAACAGCCCAGAACAATCAGGTCCGCGCCCAAGCAGACAGTTCGAATCTTGACCCAGTATTGCAATATACGCGGTCACATTATGCCGCACCAAACGCCAGTTATTTTGGGACGGCCAAAGGCAAAAATGTCATTATTATTCATTTGGAAAGCTTCCAACAATTCTTGATTGGCCAAAAAATTGACGGTCAAGAAGTCACGCCTTTCCTGAATTCACTCATTAAAGAAAAAGACACACTAAGCTTTAGCAACTTCTTTCATCAAGTTGGCCTTGGTAAAACCAGTGACGCCGAAAACATGCTAGAAACCAGCACGTTTGGGATTGCCAATGGCTCTTTATTCAGCAGTCTCGGCACTGAAAATACGTTTGAAGGAGCGCCGGCCATTCTCAATCAACGAGCCGGTTACACTAGTGCTGTTTTTCATGGTGGCTCTGCTAGCTTCTGGAACCGCGACAATGTATACAAGAGTCTTGGTTATAACGACTACTTTTCCGGCAACTTTTATAATCATGACGAAAAAGCAGCGACTGAATATGGCATTAAAGATAAGTTGATGATGGCCGAGACACCAAAGTATCTGGAGCATCTGCAACAGCCTTTCTATGCCAAAATCATCACGACGAGCAATCATAATCCTTTTTATATCACCCAAGCTGATTCCGATTTTCCTGACGCCGGCACTGATGACGCCACGATCAACGGTTATTTTCGCACGGCTCATTATCTTGATGAAGCGCTCAAGGAATTCTTCAACTATTTGAAAGCAAGCGGTTTGGAAAAGAATTCGCTAGTGATGCTTTATGGGGATCATTTCGGTATTAGTAATGATCGCAATACCACTCTGGCACCGTTGCTTGGCAAGGATCCTAGCACTTGGAATGCGTTCGATGATGCTCAGTTGCAACGCGTCCCGCTGATTTTCCACATGCCTGGTCTTAAAGGCGGCGTTAATAGCACTTACGGCGGCGAGATCGACGTCTTGCCGACCTTACTTCACTTACTAGGCATTGATAGCTCGCGTTATGTCCAATTTGGCACCGATCTGCTGTCCAGTCAGCACGACAGCGTTGTTGCCTTCCGTAATCACAATTTTGTCACCTCTAAATACACCGTACTTGGCAGTAAAGTCTACGATAATACAACCGGTAAACTGCTGACATTGACGCCTGCGCTTGAAGCAACCATCGTCAAGGATCAGAAGTCAGTGGACACAAGACTCAGCCTTTCAGACGATGTCGCTAACCGCAATCTCTTACGCTTCTACGTGCCACTTGGCTTTAAACCCGTCAACCCTAACCAATATGACTACAATCAGAGTCTCAGCAATGTCTTGTCAATCGAACGCAATCTAGGCAGCAAGAGCACCAGTCTCTATAGCGAAAATAATGACCAATCAACAACTGGACTTTACCAAACTGATGCTCCTGAATTAGCCGACGACACTGATCCCATCACCACCTTCCCAGATAAAGTTCAGGATCAAACTGAAGCCTCCAGCAGCAGCGAATCTAGCAGTTCGTCTGATGTGAATGTCACAACCCAACCATCTAAATAAATTCAAATAACATAGTAAATGCTCGGCTTATGTTCACACTTTGTTCAAATTCATTGCTTATACTGCTTGTGAGGTGAACGGGTAGATGCATTTCTTTGAGCGAACGTTTTCAGGATTTCGTTATCATCGCCGTTATTATATTGTGATGATGCTGTTATCAGTGGCGTTCTGCTTGATCAGCATCATGCTGATGACAAGTGAAATGATTGACCAATCTGCTCAGGCAGCTTTTTTGCAACGCTTGAACTCATTTGGAACACAAAATAGGCAGACGATTTTGCTCAGTACGCAGGTCGGACAAGCCCACATTCAAATGGTGCAGGCTGCTCAGTCGATGCTGACCAAAGTTGTTTTTGCTGACGGTCTTTTGTGGCTTGCAGGAACTGCTTGGCTATGGCGGCGTCGGCGGTCTGAAACTGATGCTTTGTATTTAGTCGGAAAAAGCAGTATGTCGATCGGCTTACAATACGCCTTTGAAGCAATTTTCAGCTTTTTAATTAGCTTCATTGTTAGTATTTTTCTTGTGGTTTTATTAAATGATCAATTGATTTATTTCTTAACGACCACAAATCGTTCGGTATTTGCCCATCTGCTACAACAAAAGTATGACAGCATCGAAATGAACCACGCATTTGAGCAACTCTTTGCCCGTCACCTGACTGGTTTTACCCGTGAAACCCTCTTTTATTACGGTAGCAAAACTGATGATATGACACAGCCAACCGGTTTCCTGTCAGCACTGGGAAATGGTCTCGCCGTGATTTTCATCACCAACATAGGTTTGGTCACACCACTTTCCATGCTTCGGAAAAGGCGTGCCTTACCGCGTTAGGAGACAGCCATGTTATTTCGATCAAAACTACTTGATATCTATCGCGAAAATTTTGCCAAACTTTTTACCCCAACGACGATTCAGTATCTCTATGCCTCAAACGAGAATGACCTGATTGCCTTGCATGATCAGTACGTGCGCGATTTTATTAATGGTGGCGTCATCAAGCAAGTCGGCTTCATTAATAGCCGGCATACAGGTATCCTTGACTATCTCAGCGTGCGAAACAACCTTTGCATCAATGGACGCTGCAAGGACTCTGATTTCTTGCCTGAATGGTTATCCACGAATTCACCGATCTTAGACCAGCCAGCTGCGACATTGAACACCATGCAACGCATTTATTTGCAATTTTATCGTGGCTTGATGGGTAAAAAACGTTACCTGCTGCTAACCAGCTCTCCTGCGATCTTTGATCCTTATGTTACCCGCGACTTCCTCACTGAAGCCAATCATGCATTGCAACAAACCAATAGTTGCTTGCTAGTTTTAACAACAGATCAATCCTTGTTAAATGCGAATCCTAACCATGCTTGGCAGGAACCGCCTGTATTGACGCTGAGTGCCCTGACAAAATGAGTCTTGTTCTCGTTGCTATCACAACTTGAACAGGACTTTTTCTATGGTCAACAGGTGGCGCAAATGCGACCAAACAAAAACGACGAGTCTGCACTCGCCGTTTTTGTTTGATTTATTTGCTTATGCTAAACCAACTCGTTTGAAAATCTCATCAACATGCTTGAGGTGATAGTGGTAGTCGAAAGCATCGTCTAAATCGGCCTGACTTAACCGATCAGTAATCTTCGGATCAGCTTCAAGCAACGGACGGAAGGCGCGATGCTCATCCCATGCCACCGCAGTCTTGGGTTGAACCAAGTCATAGGCTTGTTCTCGGCTCAAGCCAGCTTCGATCAGCTTCAGCATCACCCGCTGGCTGTAAATCAGGCCATGCGTCAGATTCATATTGGCTTTCATTCGGTCTGGGAAAACATCCAAATTGTCCAAAATACTGGTGAAGCGATGGAGAATGTAATCAAGCAGCCCGGTAGCATCTGGCAACATGATCCGTTCGGCACTGGAATGCGAGATATCGCGTTCATGCCACAACAGCACATCTTCTAAGGCTGGCGTCTCGTATCCACGAATGACGCGCGCCAAGCCAGAAACATTTTCCGAACCGATTGGATTGCGCTTGTGTGGCATAGCACTCGAGCCCTTTTGACCTTTGTTGAAATGCTCTTCGACTTCATGAACTTCGGTACGCTGCATATGCCGAATCTGCAAAGCAAATCGTTCCACCGAAGTCGCAATCAGGCCAAGTGTCTGAATGTAATGCGCATGCAGATCACGCGGCAGAATCTGAGTCGAGATTTCTTGAGCGCGAATACCCAACTGCTCTGTGACGTACGCCTCAACAGCAGGCGGCGTATTGGCGAAGGTGCCGACTGCACCGCTAATCTTACCTGCTTCAACATCGCTAGCCGCGTCTTCAAATCGACGAATGTCTCGCTTCAATTCAGAATACCACGTGGCAACAACCAACCCAAAAGTAGTTGGTTCAGCGTGCACGCCATGCGTCCGCCCCATCATCACGGTATCCTTATGGGCCTTCGCCAACTTCGCTAAACTAGCCTTCAAGGCGGCCAAATCTGCACGCAGAATCTCGTTAGCCTGCTTCAACAGGTAGCCTTGTGCCGTGTCGACAACATCGGTACTGGTTAAGCCAAAATGCACCCATTTCTTCTCAGCGCCGAGGCTTTCAGAAACATCCCGCGTGAATGCCACCACGTCATGATGCGTGACCGCTTCAATCTCATGAATCCGATCAACATCAAACTTAGCATGCGCACGCAATGCTTGGACATCAGCAGCGGGAATTTCTCCCAGTTTGGACCAGGCTTCGGCAGCTAAGATTTCAACTTCCAGCCATGCAGCATAACGGTTCTTCTCTGACCAGATTGCGGCCATTTCGGGACGACTATAACGCGGAATCACAGGCTTTTTCCTCCTTCAAGTGGACAAAACAACAACAGGTATCCTTGGTTTGCGACTGCCAGCACGCGATCATTGAATGACAAAGTGGCCAGTCGCATTCACACTGGCTTTGATTGCTTTCAAATCACCCACGATCTGAATCTCGCCGGTTAGCTCGCCACCAGTCGGATAAAACGTAAATCGCCAATCAGGTTTAATTTGAATCTGAGTCAAAACCGCGTCCATATCTTCTGAACGCAGCGGAATGCCAACGCCGTCCTCGGCCAATTGCAACTCCGGCAATGGCCAGCCTAGAATCGCGCGCAGATGCAGCTCATATTCAGAAATGTCACTCGTATTCAGCATCAGATGGCCATATAATTTCGGCCCTGGATAAACTCTCTTCACATAAAGCGTCCCATTGCTGGCTAAGAAAAATTCAAGACTAAAGATGCCCGTATAGGCTAACTTCTCTGAAATTTTAGCGGCGATACGCCGGATCTCAACAATCACTGCTGGATCAACATCAGCGCGCACAGATGAAGCCTTCAATTGATGACGATCAAAATAATTCTGAATAACCGGGCCGATGCGCACTTCTGACCCCGCCTTCGCAACGATCACAGCGACTTCTTTGATGTTTTGTAAGTAAGCCTCAAGAATATATGGTCGCTGTTGCAACAACTGCTGTGCCCGCGCGACGTCATCTGCCGTGGACAGCAGCAGCTGCTGGTCAACGCCCATCCCCTTCTGAATCGGTTTCAGCAAGGCTGGATAACCGATTGTGTCAACAGCCTCTTTAATATCATTCGGCGTAATGACTTGGGTATAAGGCAAAATGTTCATATTCAGATCGTCCAAAAAGACTTTTTCCAAATAGCGGTCTTGGGTGACAGTCAAAATGTCGACCCCGGAAGGCAATTGGTTGGCAGTGGCTAATTCCGCCAGCAACGAACCATCGACATTCTCATCTGTAAAAGTCATCACTGTGCTTAATTGCGTGAGTTCTTTCAGCGCTGTCCGATCAGTGGCATCGCCCACCAACGGAATATCCGCCTTTTCAAAAGCAATATCCGTTTGTGTTGGCGCCAAAACGACCGTGCGCATGCCCATCGAATTGGCCGTATTCGCCATTTGAAAAGCAGTCACACCGCCGCCGATAATGCCAATCGTTGCACCTGGACTAATAAATTGCGTCACATCTGTTCCTCGCTTTGACTTTATTTATCTGAATCGCGTTCGTTCAAGCCTTCATCAACCGACATTTCTTGCGTCCGACGTGGCGAATTGAACAGCCAGTTCAGCAAAACCGCACTCAAGCTGGTCATTAAAATGCCTGACCCAAACAGCAATTGAATTGTTTTTGGCAAAAACTGAACGATATGTGGCTGAACTGTCACGCCAAGTCCCAGACCGATCGAAATGGCAGCGACAAGCAAATTCTTATCATTGTCAAAATCAACCTGTTGCAACATCCGAATGCCTTGCACAGCCACCATGCCGAACATCACCAGCATGGCCCCGCCAAGCACCGGTGCTGGAATAATCGTGGCTAAAGCGCCAATTTTTGGCAGTAAACCAAGAATCACTAAGAAAATCGCGGAAAAAATGACTGGCTTGCGGGTCTTAATCCCTGACAATTGAACCAACCCAACGTTTTGCGAGAAAGTGGTGTATGGGAGGTATTGAACAACCCGCCAAGCATCACGGCTAACCCTTCGGCGCGATAGCCGCGCTTCAGGTCGTCTGCTTCAATTTTACGGCCGACAATGTCCCCTAACGCGAAGAAAACGCCAGTACTTTCGACCATGGATGTCATCGAAATTAAAATCATCGTGACAATCGAGCTCCACTCAAACTGCGGTACCCCAAAGTAAAATGGCGTCGGTACGTGGAACCAGCTGGCCTCAATCACCGGCTGAAAACTAACCAACCCAAGAAAACCGCCAAGCACCGTACCAGCAATTAAGCCAACCAAAATCGCGATTGAATGCAGGAAACCTTTGCCCCAGACATTGATCGCTAAGATCAGAAGTACCGTGAAGGCCCCGACCATCAGATTGGTCATGTTACCAAAATCCTTGGCCGTTGTTGAGCCACCGCCAAGATTTTGAAAAGCAACCGGAATCAATGACAAGCCAATGACCGTGATCAACGAACCGGTCACCAACGGCGGGAACAAGAAACGCAACTTTGAAAAAGCACCGCCGATTAGGAAAACGAACAACCCAGCAACAATGATGGCCCCGTACATCGTTTGAAAATTAAACTTCTGGCCAATCATGATCAAAGGCGCCACCGCTTGGACGGCACAGCCCAAAACGACTGGCAGCTTAATCCCAAAATACTTGTTGCCAAATACTTGCAAAGCCGTTGCGATACCACACATGAAGATATCAATCGACACCAGATACGTCATCTGCTCAGACGTAAAATGCAACGAAGCACCAATCAGAATTGGTACTAACACCGAACCGGAATACATCGCCAGCAAATGCTGCAGTCCCAATGCGGCTGCTTTAGGATTCGAAATCGCTTTATTCTTCATCGTGGGCTAATCCTCCGGCGCAAAGATGACCTGACCATTTTCAAATGCATTGATGCGCGCCAATGATTCGACGCGAACATGCTTTTCATCAAGCAACTTGCGGCCTTTTTGGAAAGTCTTCTCGATCACAATCCCCACACCGCTCAGTGTCGCACCAGCCTGTGCAATGATATCCATCAAGCCTTCGACCGCCTGACCGTTGGCAAGAAAATCATCAATGATCAAAACATTGTCATCGGCTGAAAGGAACTTGCGAGAGATAGCGATCTCATTGGAGGTCTTTTTAGTGAACGAATAGACCGTAGCTGTGTAAAGATGATCTTTTAAAGTCAAGCTCTTATGCTTACGGGCAAAAACCAACGGCTTGTGAAACTCCATTGCCGTTGCAATCGCCGGCGCAATGCCAGAACTTTCAACCGTCAGAATTTTGGTGATCGGCTCATTGCTGAAGCGCCGGTAGAATTCATGACCGAGATCTGCCATTAAATCAGGATCGACCTGATGATTCAAAAAGTTATCCACCTTCAAGACATCTGTTCCTATTACTTGGCCATCCTTTTTGATCCGGTCTTCCAGTAATTTCACCACAAGCACTCCTTTTAATTGTAAATTTTCAACAAGCTTACCATAAAAATCAGTGTGGAACAACACAATCACGCTAATTCCCGAACAAACACGCGAAGCCGCTTTCATCAAAAGAATAAGTAAAATCCCCGTGATTCGGCTTTAAAAAGTCAAAATAACGAGGATTGCCGCATCGCTAAAACACGAACGTTCAACTATCATATTGGGTTAGATTCCAAGTTTCAATCAAATGAATCAATTTTTGTGGATAATCAGGATCAGTAGCATAGCCATCCGTCTTCAAAGCAGCTGCCGCTGTTTTATAGTCCTTAGCGGCACGAACTGTGGCATATTGTTGCGGATTCCAATCAGTCCCATTAACGAATAACAGCGCATGATCGCGGATCGATTCACTGTCGTTGTCATACACCCGAAAACGGCCATCGACCGTGATCCATTTGTCATTGACATATTCCTGCGTGCGCAACACTTTGGTCGTGGCTGGATCGGTACCTTTGATGCCAAACAGGTTATGGTAGTCCTTCGCCAATGCACTGGTACCCCAGTTGGATTCCAAAATGGCCTGCGCTAAGGTGATGCTTGTCAAAACACCATATTGCTTTTGCATGGCCTGTGCTGTCGGCACTAAGCGCTTAATAAAGGCAACTTTTTTTGCGCGTACTGCCGCCTTTTCATCCGCAACTTCTTGTTTTTGCGTCACTTCTGTTTGTTGTTGGGCCCAGTATGAACCAACCACAAGCGTCACACCGATCGCAAAGAAACCGATGACTAGCCAAGCGGCAAGCGGAATTATTTTTAACGTAAAATGTCGGCGCCTTTTGGCCAAAAGCATTACTCCTTTGTTTTATCAGAACTTGTCAATAACAACCGTCGTCGTAACACAACCATGTCCTGCAACTGCATCCCTTCTGCATACAGCGGATGGGCATACTGATCGAAGAAATGCTTACGGATTGCGTCAAAACGGAATCCCTGGCGCATGTAAAAACGCAGATTCTCGAAATCCACATCACCAGTACCAACCAGCATATCCTGATAATCAGGCGCATACACCAGTCCGACGTGCCGTAACAAGCTCGCACCGATACCTTGACGACGGCGGGCAGGCAGTACCGCAAGATTCTTCAGTTCAATGGTGGTAGCATCCACAGGCACTACCATGGCCACGCCAACCGGCACAGTCTCGTCAATCGCTGCAAATAACGTGCCAGCGTCCAAATACCGCCGCAACATATTCGGATCCTCATCCCCAATCAATAAAAGATCCAAATAATGCAACCGAGCTTCCGGCGCAACTTTCACAAATCTTAACATGCAGCCCTTCCCCACCTTCCAAAAAATGTTTCAATTAACATGCTATGAACTAGTTTAACATGCACTTACACGCATTGAGCACCTGCCAAATGAGTTTTAGAAAAAGTCAGACAATCCGCCACTTTTATTTGATGCCGGTACGCAACATCGCTACTCACCCATTTTACCTGTATCTGTCCTCGTGCACACGCGAAAATAAAAAGCCGGTTGCATCTCTGCAACCAGCTCTGAAACTTTCATATTAGTCTTTGTTAACGTTAACCGCTTGTGGACCGCGATCGCTGTCTTCAACTTCAAAAGTGACTGCTTGGCCTTCTTCGAGGGTCTTGTAGCCGTCGCCTTGGATAGCTGAGAAGTGAACGAAAACATCGCTACCATCTTCGCGAGTGATAAAACCGTAACCCTTTTCAGCATTGAACCATTTAACTGTGCCGTGTTCCATGAGAACATTCCTCCTTGCGTCTGCTGACGCATGATAATATCGTGTATTTCTGTTTGGTACAAGTGGAAGAAAGTTCTGAAACCATGCAACCACGACCATTCAAAAAGTACATATTTAGTCTACCATCACGCCAAACGGCAAGCAAGTATAGAGCGTGAGCCAACCCGGTTAGAAATCGGAGTGTAAGCGGCCTTGGATGTGATGACTGGGCTCTGGTCATTGCATCCAAGGTCCTTACACGCAGATTTCTGGGTTGGCGATCGCGTTTAAGAGCGTGAGCAGGCGCGATTAGAAACCTGCGAACGCGTTTTTGCAATGCAAACGACGTTTCTCTTCAGTTCTATTCCAGTCAAGTATCTCCCCTAGTCCGAGCTGGCTACGCGGCGAGGAGGGCTGGCGACCGCGAAGCTAGAGCTGTGGGCACAGCTTTGAACTCGCGCAAACCCCGCGCGATTTCAAAGTCTGGCCTTGTTGTAGGCGGTAAACCGCCAACAACAATTTCACGGCTGAGCCCCCTCGCCGCTCCGCCAGCTCTTGCTTTCTATCTTAGAATACCGATGACGCAACTACTCTGTTGTACTCATGATTGCTCAAATGATCAGAGAATGCCATTATTGAATTTTCGTCACTTTGAGAGACAGAATCAACTGGAATATCGTTACCTTGCTTGCGGCGATGGGACATCAGCGAAAATTGTGCTCAATATCAGCCCACTCTTCGGGTTGATAAAGTGAAAGAGATTTAGCCTCAGCATATGGGTTGTTAATTTTTGGCACTAATGAGGTACCGAGTTTTATGACTTTGACATCCATCAGATTAAACGCCCCTTTTTATTTTCCAACTTAAATGACTTAGGACATGTAGGAAACCGCAAATCAATTCTGTGATGAAATAATATTGTTAAAATTCCGCTTTAACTGCAACAAGCGGGAAAAGTCTTCTAGGAAATAGAACAATCGCGCGCGGCTTTCGAAGCTTGCGCGGTCTGTTGGCAGCGCTGATTTAGCAAAATCGCGTTGAATTTTTTTGACCATGGTGACCAATTGTGTGGCGGGATTGTCTTCGGTCAGAACACTGGCTGTCATCGCCAAGGCATCGCTGATGACGGCTGCTTGTTCCACAGGTGTTTCGATACGGTCAAGGCTGTCTTGCATTTGCCGGAGCAACTCATATTGATTGTCGCGCATTTCAAAATAGGCTTGAAAATAATCATTATCGGCCAGCAATTGATTGTCACTATGGCGATTAGCCCAAGCAACAGCGGCATCTAAGGTCATTTTCAAATCTGACAGATTCGCCCAATTGTCCGCACTTTTAATGTGATCCGGACCCAATTGCTGGCTCATATGATCGAGAATCTCGCGCATCTCGGCTTCGACTTGTGCCTGAAACTCAGTGATTTTGGCTTCCAGACTTGGCATGAACAAATTGGCAATCAATGCCACACCAGCGCCCACTGCGAGCAATAATAGTTCATTTTTAATCCAGAACCAACTGCAGCTTTTCGCCATCATAAAATGAGTGACTAGCACCGCGGTCATGACGATACCGCTCTGCACCGCAAACACGTTGGTCAAAGGAATGAAAATGAGTAAGAAAAGCCCGAAAGCCAGTGCATTGTACCCCAGCACCAAAAATGCACCGATCGCAATCACAAAACCTAACACGGTCGCCAATAAGCGATACGCGACTAGCCGAAATGATGCCTTGGTCGTATTCTGGACTGATAAAATCGTAATAATCCCAGCGGCCGTCCAATATTCAAGGTGCAACTCGTAAGCAATCAGCATTGCCGCTGCCGTCCCCACTGCTGTTTTAACCGTTCGCATACCTATGTGCATGGCCATCACCCTCCAGTGTCAGTTTAGCATAGAACATTCCACTTAATGAATAGTCAACACATGTACTCGTCACGCCCCGCTAGTATTTAATCGGGCTTTACGCTACCATATAAACAGAGGAGCTGCTATGAAAAAATTACTCATTTTGTTAGCCAGTCTGGCAGTCTTGATTGTTGGATGCTCGGCGACTTTAAATCCTAAAAGCCAGTTAAAAACCACAACCGCCACCGTTCAAACGCAGGTGCAGCAAGAACAAGATGCGTTAAAGACGATTGGATCAACGGTAAACGCCTTTCCTTCTGCTTTTGAAAAGGCTTACCAGGAAAATCCGCAAACTGATTTAAAAAAAGAAAATGGCCCTGTCAAAAAACTTTTGGATAGGCGTGCCGCGGCGTTTAAATCACTAGAAGCCGCCAACAGCGCTTTGGTTGGGGCAAATAATACGTTGACAAAGCTCAACAATCAGCCATCTGAGGATACACCGCAAACACAGTTGAATAACGTTCTCACAAGTCTGAAACTCGCCAAGTTAGATCACAAAACACTGGTCAGTTATTACCGCGAAATGTTAACGGCTGAGGATACCTTCTTCTCCACCACCGCAGATAGTGACACCTCACAAGATGACTTAGAAAGCCAAATTTCTCAGCTGAATCAATATTACAGTTCACTCAATCAACAAATCGATGTCATGACGGCCAATCTCACAACCGTCACCAGTCAAACAACTAAGCTAGCAAAAGCGATTAAGTCTATGCGAGATTAGCTCTGTTATAGCGGCACCGTGCGAGGTGGCACGCCAAAGTATTTTTTCAGCCATCATCAAATTAGCGCAAAACAGGAGGCTTTCCCATGCCGCAAAGTGTGGCAATTATCATTCCATGTCATAACGAGTCAGAAAATGTTCCGCTGATCTATCAGGAACTTGTTAAAACATTCCGCGACGACTTAATCGCGTTACAAGCCCAAATTTGGTTTGTCAACGACGGTTCAAGTGACGATACCCTTCAGCAGATCAAACAGTTACAAGCAAAAGACGATCAGGTTCACTTCATTGATCTTTCTCGCTCGTTTGGTAAGGAGGCGGCCATGTATGCTGGTCTCTCCACCGCAAAAGCAGACTACTACGCCGTTATGGATGCTGATCTGCAAGACCCGCCAGCGATGCTTCCTGATATGTATGCCGCCTTGCAAGACGGCTATGATATGGCTGGTGCTCAACGCACTGACCGCTCAGGCGAAGCTCGGATGCGTTCATTTTTCTCGGATTTATTCTATAAATTCATTAATAAAGTCTCGCAAACTCAAATTGTGCCAGGGGCACGGGATTTCCGCTTGATGACGAGACAGGTTGTCGAAGCTGTCATTCAAATGACCGAGCGCAACCGCTTCTCTAAAGGGCTATTCAGCTGGGTTGGGTTCAAAACAAAGTATCTGCCTTATCGCAACATCGAGCGTCAACATGGGGAGACGAGCTGGTCCTTCATGGGGCTCTTGCGATACGCGCTTGATGGCATCATCGACTTTTCTGAAGCACCGCTAACTTTCGTCTCCATCCTAGGGATTGTCAGTTTCGTTGGCTCGTTTTTAGCCTTAATCTTCATTGTTGTTCGCGCAGCTATTTACGGTGATCCGACCGCTGGCTGGCCGTCAATGGTCTCTATCTTTCTGATGATCGGCGGCCTCCAGTTGTTCGCCCTCGGCATCGTTGGCCGCTACATCGGCCGCATTTACTTAGAAACCAAACGACGCCCGATTTTTATCGCACGTGAGATCAAGTAACTGTATGTCACATAGTCAAAAGTAATTTAAAAATGATTGAGCTGGGACATAATCCAGTACTATTAAAGAAAAGCAAACAACTCCTTATTGCGGAAAATTGTTTGCTTTTTTTCACGGATATTTTTATTAGAATTTAAAGATACCAGTGCCAAGGCGGAGCAATCGCAGGTCAGATGGGGCTCAGCCGTGCAAACAACACAGTGACCGGGCTTTGTCGCTGATGTTGTTAGGCGACTTCGAGACCGCGGGTTTTGCGGGCTCGAAGCGCCGTCACCGCTCTAGCTCCGCGTCGCCAGCCCCATCTGGCCGGAGATTGCGGAGTTTGGCACGGCAAGAATCTCTTTTGTTTCATTATTCAGACCCAGTCGTTATCCGCTCATCCGTTGCCCGTTGCCTACGTGTTTCACGCAACAACCACCAGCCGCCAAAGCCAAGCGCAGCCACTAAGGAAAGCCAGCCGGTCACATGTTGCAGCGCCGTACCTGTATAGACAACTCGAACACGATGCGTGCCTGCTGGTGCCGCTATCGTAATCTGAGCATTTTTCCCACTTGGCCAGTAGTCAACTGTCTTACCGCTGATGGTCACATGATAACCGACGTAGCCAAATTTTGGCAGCTTCAGGGTCACCGGCTTGCTGCTGGTATAGGTAAAACGCATATCATTGTAAGTTTGGGTGGGCATCGTTAGCCGGGTCAATTGATGAGAAGCCGTTACCGAATAAGTTGTCTTTTTAAAAAAAGTCGTTAAATCAAAATCTTCTGGTGCATACTCACTCCCGCCGCCAGTTGCATCTTCATAATAAGCCGTTGCATTCTCATCGGTGATGCGATAAATGTTGGCATTAAGCATCGTCGCATTGATATTCACGGCATAACTGAAACCGACAATGCAGGTTGCCAGCACCAGCCCCCAAGCAACATGTGATGAGGCTGGACGATCCGCCACGATCAACCCAATTGCCAGACTAAGAAATAAAGTCGTCAGTTCCAAGTATCGCCAAGGAAATTGGATGACACCGAAGATCGTTTTGCTAAACAACGACCACGGGAACAAATTGGTGCTTAGAAAGATCGTCAACAGCCCTAGACCAGCAACTACCTTAACCGCTTGATTCAATTTCCGCCAACGAATCACCAGCACAATGGCTGTCATTAACATGAAAATGCCCATGCCAGGTCGAAAGGCTTGGCCGACATTCTGCATATTACTGGTTGAGGCATACATACTCAGGGAGTTCTCAAAAAGATCACCCAAACTATAGAGGATGAAGTTCGGCCAGATCGTCGCAGACTCGCTTAACTTCAACGCAATATGACTGGACATCTCAATCATCGGCAAGTAGCTGCCCAGTCCCATCAGCAGCGTACTGATCGCTGCCAGTATCGTGTACTTGACCATTCGCCAAGTCACGCGCCGCATGCCAACCAACACGAGAAAGCCGCCAACCAAAAATTCCAGCACCATAACCAGCGACAACATATGCGCATACATCAGACCGGTCACACCAAACGCCAGTAAAAACCAGTTATCGGTTCGTTTGACGTAAAGCTCATACATGCCCGCGACGATGATCGGCAGGAAAATGAAGGCCAGATTTTCACCCAAAGCCCCCCGCACAAAGGCGTCTAAGGCCCGGTAGACCGCAGTCGTATACACCATGCTGAAAACAAACGCCGCCAGCGGTTTTCGCCGAATTTTCAAGAAACTAGCGTAGGCAGCCAATACTGTGACGATGAGAATGAGGGCCTGATAACCATCATACGCACCGACCACCCCCATCCCCATCAGCCGTAGCCACACATATGGCAACAACATTAATGAAGGATAGTACGCGTCAAAAGCATAGCCAAAGTTGCGGACTGCCTCAGGAAAAACCTTGGGAAAATACTGGCCGTGCCGCACACTGGTCACATAGCTTTCCAACCGCCGCAGCTGTGGCATCGTATCGTCTTGATGAAAAATATAGGGTAGATGCAGCTGCGGCCACTGCACGAGCAAAACCAAGACCATCGCCAAAATCGGCAACAGCCAGACAGCATTTTGTGTCATGAATGTCTTCAGCTTTGCTGATGATGTCTGTGCGTGCATAAACCGTCCTCCCAAAATAACTTTCATTCTATTGTACCGTTCCCCGATGCTGTTTGTCTTACTGGAAAAGATTATTTTCATCCCTTTGACCACACGACCTGATGTCACAAGTATCACCAATTGCTACGTTTTTTTTAAAATAGCAGCCACAGCGCTTTCATTGCGCTTCCGGTCACTTTTCAGTTCAAAGACGCGTTATGATTAAGTTAATATTCAAGACTTGCTTATTTTTAAGTCAGTCATTTTTTCTGCTATCATATTGTTTATTAACTTTTGACCCTACCGAATTTTCGAAGGAGTCCCTCTCTATATGTCGCGATTTAAAAAGCATCGAACATGGCCATTATTGCTCATCAGTTTCAGCATGACCTTCACCATCAGTCTGATCGTTTTCGCCGCGTTAAAAATGGCGCCTTTTGGCTCGTCATCTATTTTGGCAAACGATTCAGCCGTTCAATATGTTGATTTCTTTACTTATCTGAAACACGCCTTAATGGGCACAGCTGGCAAAGCTTATTCTTTCTCCAACAGTCTTGGCGGCGGCATGTATGCAAATTGGACCTATTACCTGTTAAGTCCTTTCAACTTGATCTTCGTGCTTGTATCGCGCCAAGCCATTCCCGTGGCCATGTTGTTTGTGACCGCGCTTAAGTACAGCACCGCGGCACTTGCTGCGCAGGTATTGGCCAGCCATCGCTATGGCAAAAACTGGTACACCTTGGACTTCAGCGTCAGTTACGGCCTTTCCGGCTTCCTGATTGCCAACTTTCTGAATATCATGTGGATGGACGGCGTGATTTTATTGCCGCTCGTGATTTTAGGCATTGACCGCCTCTTTGAAGAACACCGACTCATCCCCTATGTTGTGCCATTAAGCCTAAGCTTCATCACGAACTATTATATTGGTTTCATGGTCGCCATTTTCTCGGCGCTGTATTTCTGCTGGCAATGGGCGAGTCACCATCAGCCTCAACTGCTGCGCAAAATCGCGCTTTTCGTCGGCGGGTCGTTACTGAGCGGTATGATCGGCGCCATCGTCTTGATCCCCACTTATCTGGCCTTAAGTGCCTCACGTCTTTCCAGTGCTGGTGCGGATTTCACCCTCAAACCACTTTTCTCGCTGATCGATCTGCCGTCAAAATTGATTCCTGGCAGTTTCAACTTTGCGCAGTTATCAAATGGCCTGCCCAATTTATACATGGGCATGATCGCCCTCTTAGGCGCTGTCTTTTACTTCTTAGCGCCAGCAATCTCGGTTCGCGAGCGTTTGATTTCCGGCGTGATGACTGTGATTCTGATGCTGTCCATTTGGCTCAACCCGCTTGTCATCATGTGGCAAGGTTTTCGCGCGCCGGTTTGGTACCTTTATCGGCATTCTTTTATTGTCATTTTCTGGTTGTTATTGCTCGGTTTACGCGGTCTCGCCAACCTGCCGTCAGTCTCACGTCTACGAATGATCATCGCCAGCGTGGTTGTCGGCGGGGTCGTCTTCATCCCAACCGCTTGGCGCATGAGCAGTCACAAGTATGTCACCTTGACCAACCTCGTCCTCGGCGGCGTCTTACTCTTAGTCGCGGCCATCTTACTGTATAGTTGGGCGCATCACCTGTTCCCACAAAAATGGGTGGTTGGCGGTCTCCTAACCTTGCTGGTGCTAGATATGGGCGCCAATGCATACGCGAGTCTCAAAGCCATCAGTTTCATCTCAAAAGCAGACTTCACCGTTACAAGCAAGGCGCTTAACGCAGCTTACACCGAAGCGAAAACACTGGCGCCAAATACTTTTTACCGGGTAAACAGTGATACCCAGCGGTCCATGGACGATCCTTATCAGTACAATTTTAACGGCATTAGCACCTTCTCATCCGTCCTCAACACTAGCACGATCAATGCGTTAACCAATGTCGGTGCCATTGGCTCCGCCGGCCGCGTGAAAAACAACGACCTGACTTGGCCGCTCGAAAGCCTGCTCGGTGTCCGGCAACTGTTGCTGGTCAATACGCAAAGCACGAAAACGACAACGCCTGAATACCAGCAGATTTCTTCCCGAATCATTGACAACCCCCGTTATGATCTACCGGCATACAAGTTGATCGGTCATAACGATTATTTCAATATTTACCAAAATCCTGATGCGCTCCCTGTGGCCACCCAGATTTATCGAAAAGTACCGACACAGGTGCAAGCTAATCCCGTGCTTCAACAAAATGCCTACTTCAGCACCTTCACACCGGAAACAATCGGCGCAATTTTCACAACCACCGATTTCTCCGGCATCACCGTTGACAACGTGAAGCCGCTGACCACCTTGACCAATGCCATTGCCACCAAAAAGGATAAAAAGCTCGGCGCGACGATTACCTTAAACGTCAACCCGAGTACCGAGCAGCGTTACTTGGTCATGGGTGAAAACATGCGCAAAAACATGGCCATCAGCATCAATAATGTGCCGCTCAAAAACGATCCTGACAATGGCAGCAAAACGGTCTCATTACCTATTGACGCGGAAAAACCGACTACTGTCACCTTAACGTTCAACCGCAACATTGATCAGATTGATCTCGATCATTTTGCTTTATATACCCTCAATCGCCAACCATTCGAACAGGCGGTTGCGGCGGCAAAACAACACGCGCCTAAGCAAGTCGTCAAAAACGGCAGCGTCACTTTAACCACCCGTCAAAACAACAGCGGCTACATCATGTTAACCATCCCCTATGAAAAAGGCTGGCAAGTTGATAACAAGAAAGTGAAAATCCAAAACTATCGCGGCTTCATCGGACTCAAAGTCCCTTCAACAAGCCTGAAATTCACCTTGAGTTATCACACCCCTGGGATCAAAGCTGGCTGGACCGTGACAAGCCTTGGGTTAATCGGCTTAATTGCCCTCGCTTTCCTTGAATACTGGCCGCGAAATGGGAAACATGCCAGTCTGGTTAACTGGCCCGCGCGCTTTCGGAAAATATGGCAGTAACTAAATAAAGGGGCTGTACTACTCAGCCTCTTGCCGTGCCAAACTCCGCCATCTCCGGCCAGATGGGGCTGGCGGCGCGGAGCTAGAGCGGAGACGGCGCTTTGAGCTCGCAAAAACCGCGATCTCAAAGTCGCCTAACAACATCAGCGTCAAAGACCCTCGCTGTGTTGTTTGCACGGCTGAGCCCCATCTGGCCTACGATTGCTCCGCCTTGGCACTGGGATCTTAAATTCCGACTGCTGACAAAAAAGCTCAATTTTTCAAAGGGTAACGATTTTGTTCGAAAGCGTTCTTAAGCGATCATTCAGCCCCAAACATGCTGAACCAGTCTTTAATATAATCACATTCATATTTATAATCTTTCCTGAATCAAAATATTAATGATTATCAGATAAAATAATAAAAATATGTGCTTTCATTCATCGAAATGGTTGCGTTTTCTATAGTCATCATGCTAAAATACATTGAGCAGATAACGCATCACAAGCGCATGTTACTGCTTATGCAGGCAAGACTTGGATTATCGTTTCATCGCAAACGATTTTCTTCAGTCTGCCTGCTTTTTTGTGCCACCAAACACGCGCTTCGCAACAACTGGCACGCGTCCTTTGCAAAACTTGCGGTCAGTGGCGGCCCGCAAGTATCACACGAACGACTTATGAAAGGGGTGTCCGATGTTTCGCATCAAAAAAGTGCTCAATGTCAATGTCGTCCTCGCTGAACAGGACGGCCACGAGTATATCGCGTTTGGCAAGGGCATTGGCTATCGTCAAAAAGTGAACGCCTGTCTTCCCGACAACGCGATCTTCAAAAAATTCATGCCGCTGGATGACAGTCGCAAAAGCGAAATGATCCAATCGCTCAATAACATACCACCTGTTTACATCAGCATTACCTCACAGATTGTGACGTATGCTGAGCAGCAACTGCAGCTGTCCCTTCTTCCCAGTATCTACTACGCCTTAACAGATCATCTGGCTTTTTCAGTTCAGCGCTATCACAGCAAGCAATCACTGGGTAATCGGATTTACTGGGAAATGAAAACCTACTACCCCGAAATGTTTGCCATTGGCGAATATGGGCTGACGGTTGTCGAAGCGACCTTGCAATTGGCACTCCCACGGGAAGAAGCGGCTAACATTGCCTTCCACATCATCAATGCAACACCAGCCGCGGCCGGTAAAGCGAATATTTTGGAAGTAACCCAGCTTGTTGACAACGTCTTGCAGGCGGTGCGTGCGCTGACTGGTGGCACGATTGACACGACGAGTTTGAATTACGAACGCTTTGTCACCCATATGAAATTCTTTGCTGAGCGTTACCTTGGTGATACCATGCTCGCTGATGATGGCCAACTACTCACAAGTGTCTACACTGTGTATCCTGAAGCGGCCAAAATCGCACTTAAAGTTCAAAAAGCCATTATTGCTATCTACGAAAAAGAACCAACTAAGGAAGAGTTGGCTTATCTCATTATTCATATCCACCGGGTTTTAACTAACTAGTCATCTCATGCCTTACCCCAACCATAACGCGCCCCCCAGCGCAGCAACCGCGCTGGCTCGCGCTCACTATCCGAGGAGGAACACAACATGTCTGACCATCAAAAAATCACCGATCGTATCATGGCAGCGGTGGGTGGCGCCAAAAATGTCAAAACGCTCAATCATTGTGCGACGCGATTGCGGTTCACGCTGGCTGATAAAACCCAGTTCGATATTCAGCGACTTGAACAAATGCCTGAAGTGCTGAGTGCCGTGAACTCAGGCGACGAATCACAGGTCGTCATCGGTGCCAATGTGACTAAATATTATGCCGAAATTACCAAAAACTATCACATCCGCGAAGCCGGTGATGGCACCAAACCCAGCGCGGATCATGAAAAGAACATTTTAAAACGGGTCCTGAATGCCATTGTCAGCATCATGGCACCAATTATCACTGTCTTGATCGCAGGCGGCATGTTCAAAGTCGTGATCGCGATTCTCGCCTTGTTCGGCCTTGATCCCAAAGGTGTCCCCTACCTGACCCTGAGCTTCATGGCCGACGCTGCCTTTTACTTTCTGCCATTCATGCTCGCCGTCAGTGCCGCCAAAAAATTCAACACCAATACTTACTTAGCCATGATGATGGCCGGCGTCCTGCTACACCCGAACTTCACCGCGATGGTCGCAGCCGGCAAACCCATCGCCTTGTTTGGCGCACCAATCCGCCTCGCTTCATACGGTGGCAGCGTCATCCCCATCATTCTGATCGTCTGGTTCATGAGCTATGTCGAACGATTCGCCGAAAAAATCGCACCGACCATTATCAAAACCATGCTCAAACCATTATTAGTCGCACTGATAACGGCCCCCGTCGCCTTAATTGTCATTGGCCCGATCGGTAGCTTGCTAGGAGATGGCCTCTACACTGCTGTCACCTTCATTAACCAACACACCCCATGGCTGGTACCAACCGTTGTCGGCGCCTTCACCCCGCTGCTCGTCATGGTCGGGATGCACGTTTCCTTGTTGCCGCTAGCAACGCTGTCAATCACCAAGTTCGGCAGCGAAACCATCATGGGCCCCGGCATGCTCGCCAGCAATATTGCCCAAGCCGGTGCTGCAGCCGCCATCGCCTTCCGTGAAAAGCAGGCACGTGGCCGCCAGATCGCGCTTTCTGCCAGTGTGACCGCCTTGTCAGGCATCACCGAACCTGCGCTTTATGGGGTCACCTTGAAATACAAACGGGCTTTAACCTGCGTCATGGTCTCAGGCGGCTTGGCTGGCCTTTTCGCCGGACTCACTGGCCTCGTGCGCTACTCGTTTGGCTCACCCGGCATTTTCACCTTGCCAGTTTTCATCGGCAATAATCCCGCCAACTTCCGCAACGCGCTTTTCACTGTTGCCATTGCGTTCGGTCTAACCTTTGTCTCAACCTATCTCTTTGCCATTGTCGAGAAAAAGACCCCTGCCGACACGAACGAGCCAGCCATCAAGTGCCAAAGCCTGAAAAGTGTGGTTACTGGAAAACTGATTCCCCTCAAAGATGTCAACGATGATGTTTTTGCGTCCGGCTCCCTCGGCCATGGCGTCGCGATTGCCCCGGAAGACGAACTTATCGTGGCCCCAGTGGATGCTGTCGTGACCATGACCTATCCCACCGGCCACGCCATCGGTCTCACCACAGCCACCGGTCAAGAAATTTTGATTCATGTTGGGATCAACACCGTTAAAATGAACGGCCGCGGCTTTAAAACGCTCGTCAACACAGATCAACACGTCACTGCTGGCGAACCGCTGATTCAAATTGATCTGAACCTGATCGAGCAGGAAAGCTTCGATCCAACGGTGATGGTCTTGCTGCTAAACACCCCAGCTGACCGGATTACCATTCAAGAAAAAGCGACTGTGACGACTGACGACCACTTGTTAAGCGTCACCCAAGCCGTTTCAGAAGCGTAAGACAGAGCGTGAACAGCCGCGGTCAGAAGCCACCTTATGTGCAGGTTTCTGAGCCAGTGAACGCGTTAAGGAGAAAAATTATGACAAACCAACAATTCCCCGAAAATTTCCTCTGGGGCGGCGCTACTGCCGCTAATCAACTTGAAGGCGCCTACCAAACTGACGGCAAAGGGCTCTCAACTAGCGACCTGCTACTAGGCGGCAACGTCAACACGCCGCGTAAGACGACTCGTGAATTAGTGCCTGATGCCTTCTATCCAAGTCATGAAGCCATTGATCATTTTCACCGCTTCAAAGAAGACATCGCCTTGTTTGCCGAAATGGGCTTCAAGCTCTATCGGTTCTCCATCGCGTGGACGCGTATTTTTCCAACCGGATTAGAAACCGAGCCAAATGAGGCCGGTTTGGCGTTCTACGATCAAATCATTGCGGAACTCAAACGCTACAATATCGAACCTTTGATTACGATTTCCCATTTCGAATCGCCAATCGGCTTAACAAAGGCCTTCAATGGCTGGGCGGCTCGCGATATGATTGCCGCTTACGTCCGGTTTGCCAAAGTCATCATCAACCGCTATCACCAAGACGTCAAATACTGGCTAACCTTCAACGAAATTAACATGCTCACTCGTCCCATGGGTGCCTATCTGGCAGGCGGTATGTATGTGGACGATTCTGATCGCTTCATCAGTCCAGATGTCGACTCCGAACAGCTGCGCCTGCAAGCACTACACCACCAATTCGTCGCCAGTGCCTTAGTGACCAAGTTTGCCCACGAGCTCGATGCAAGCTTGAAAATTGGCTGCATGCTGGCTTATCGCATGTTGTACCCATTAACCAGCAAACCCACTGACATTGCGCTCGTCCAAACCGCGACAGAATTTAATAACTTCTACTGTGGCGACGTACAGGTAAAAGGCCGCTACGCCTACTTTGCCAAGCGCTATTGGCGTGATCACGACATCCAGCTAGATATCGGCGCTGACGATGAGGCAATTCTTGCGGCCGGCACCGTTGATTTTTACACCTTCTCCTACTACCAATCCAGCACCATGACCACCACGGGTGAAGGCGAGCAAGCAGGCGGCAACTTCTTCAGCGGCGTCAAAAACCCCTATCTTGATCGTAGCGACTGGGGCTGGGAAATCGATCCACGTGGCCTGCGCACAGCACTCAATCAAATTTATGATCGCTACCATGTACCATTAATGGTCGTCGAAAACGGCTTCGGGACACGTGACGACCTGATCGAAAAAGACGGCAGTAAAACCGTCGAAGACACCGAACGTATCAACTACTTGCAAGCCCACGTTGCCGCCATGGCAGACGCGATTCAAGATGGCGTTGATCTTATCGGCTATACCTCGTGGGCACCCATTGATCTCGTCTCTGCCAGCACAGGTGAAATGGCGAAACGATATGGGTATATCTTCGTTGATAAACATGATGACGGCAGCGGTACTTTGGCGCGCTATCGAAAGCAGTCGTTTTATTGGTATCAGCAGGTTATTCAGCAAAATGGTTTGTAATAACAACTGTTTTTAATGCAACCTTGCTTATTCTCGATTTGCCGGGATGAACAACAAAATGCAAACAGCCGCTCATTCTCTGACTTGATGCCAGAAGATAAGCGGCTGTTTTTATTGATATCCCATCACCAAAAATGGCTTTAAAGACAACTGTTTCGTTTCAAACCATTGTGTCACTCAATGGCAAACGGCTTTTATCAAGGTGCTTTGACAAGTGTCCAAGTAGCAGTTGATTGATAAGTACCGGGTTGAATCGATGCGGTTTGAGGAATCTTCAAAGAAGTGTCGGTTGACGTTGTTGTCGTCACATTCTGAGTTACGCCATTGTAAAGCGTCACCGGCTGGCTATCATCCTTTGCTGCCATCGTGGTTCCATCCGCAAAATGCAAGGAAAACGCAGCAGTCCCACCAGACGATCCACCAAGATTGCGTTGCGTTGTCATATTTTTAAACGGCGAAAATTGAACGTTCAAACGCCATTGACTACCACCACTAGTAATCGCCAGCACACCGGCATTATTGCCATCCCAATTTACGGTATTCACCATCTTGCTTGGCGCATATTGCATCATCACACCATTGGGCTTGTAAAAATCGGCAATGGTTGGGTTTGTGCCTGAACTTAATGCAAATTGCAGGTTGGGAACTGCGTGCAGTTCGGGATTTGTAGCTGTGATGGTTAGTGGCGCAATGTTTGTGTACCAATGGGAAGTTTTGCCATTATTCGTAAAAGACACTATCAGTTGATAATACAACTTTTCCTGTGGCGCTTGCACATTTTGCCAGTTTAACGTATCTGTATTGGTGGTCAGATGCTCGTCTGCAGTTGGCGTGTAGCGGGTGCCTGAACGGTCTTTATAAATCACCCAATCAAATTGCGGTGTTGAAGGATACTGAACACCGGTTAGTGCAGGCGGTTTGATCGTGAAATTTTCTCCACGTTGTACCGTGAGCGGGCCGAGTCCTCCGAGTGTGGCTGACGCCGTACCCTTAACCGTTGTCTGATCGGGATTTGTTGCTGTCGCAATAAAATTAATTGGTGTGCCTGAGTCCGTTTGTAAAACTGCATCTGTCATGGTGGCTGGCACCTGCGTCTTAAAGCTTGTTATCTGACCACTCGTACTGGTGAAAGCTCCTGCACTAGTTGGACTCACCTGCCAAGCAATAGTTGCTGTACTGTTTGCTGGTGTCAATTGTGCTGTTAGACCGATTGGCTGCCCCCACAAGACTGCCGAAGGGTTGCTTGCAACCGCGACACTGGTGGCATTAATTGGTTTTGGTACGACAGTAATTGCAAAAACATCGCTATAAACGGTTGTTGGATTATCGTTACTGTAGGTAAGTTTTAGCTGATAATAGTACGTTCCCGGTACTGTAGGTACTTGTAACTTTGCGTTCGCTGATGTCGTCGGCTCACCAGTACCAACTGTCAAAGTGGCATTGGTAAACTGGTTTGGCCACCCATTGCTACTGCTGTACTGTTGATAACTTACTGCTGAAAGCCGTTGTTTATTGAAGCCCCAGATTCCGTTGATATTTGTTGTAACAAGCGGCACGTTAACCGCCATACTTGTCCCTGCAGCAGCAACAACACTCTGATCCCCCGGTTGTGTGATCAATCCATTTTTAGAAACCCCATAGAAAAGTATAAAGCTCCAAGTCTGCCCTAGTGGACTCACCGGTGTTGCCGCAGGTGCCGGTGGTCGATCATTCGCCGCCTCACCCGTTTGAACTGGCGCCGCGCCTACACAACAAGTAAAAGTTAGCAAGGCAGTCAATGTCAAAACTATTAAAATTCGTAATTTTCGCATTTACTCTCCTCGTTTATTTGCTTATGCGGCGACTGGCATACAGACCGCCAAGTGAAAAAACCGTCACCATCAAGCCAATCATGAAGGCAGTCAAGGTGACGCCTTCACTGGTAGCTGGCAATCTGTTTTGCACAGATTCATGAATGATGACACCACCAGATTCTGGTAAAGGTCCAATTGGCGGATGTATATCCGTATCGGGCAGCGTCCCAAGTACGGTGAACTGAGCAGTGCTTGTCGCAGCACTGCTGATCTGAATTGGCATCACAAGCGTGACGAAGAAACCGATCAAAAGTACTAGGCCAAGCCTAACGATCATCTTCCTCATTTTCATCTTGCTCGCGCCTCCTCTTACCTAAGAGGTAAAAAAGCCATGCAACTAAAGCCAATAACAACAAGATCGCAATGCCAATCAACCAATACCACAAGTGCGAGCTTGGCTTTTCGCCAATCTCACCAGCAATTTTGGCATGTTGTTCAGGACTGACTGTGAATGCTCGCGTGAAACGCCAAGTACGGCCTGTTGCCTTCACCGTCATGTGATACACATAATTGCCAGCAGGAATTGCCTTCCCGTTCGTCCCGATCAAAAAGTTAAAATTCGAGTTAGGTGCCATCGATCCGTCGGCTAATTTGGCAGTATATAAGCTGTCATTTTGCCCATTTTTGGTAATCTTAGCATCAACTGTCATATTGCGGAAATAACTCGGCTTAACATTTCGCAATCTCGCTGCAACGACTGGTTTATTTTGATGAGTTTGGGCTTTCACCGTTCCCAGCCTTAAGTCTGGGGCGACGACCTGATCGCGATTCATGGTCATCGACAACCCCAGCGCCATCGCGAACCGATTGTTTAACGCAAAGCCCTTGCTTTTTTGCTCACCGGAACTTGTATCTAAAACATAAATGCTACCGAGCAAAGTCCCTTTGAAACCATCTTTAGGAATCTGATACGCAAACGTCACCGTTTTCTGCGTCTTAGGTGCCAACGTGATCGTCACGGAACGCGTTAGAAATTGCGTCACGACGTACTGGGCACTGGCATCTGGCTTAGCCGAACTTGGCGTGTAATTGATTTGGCCAGCGTCCGAAGTGGTAGCAGCGACCGGCGTGACTTTAAACACTCGCGTTTTATCTGGATCAAGATTGGCAACATTAACCTGCAGGCTCCCCTTCGAGTCAGCCGGTGTCTCCAACTGAAAATAACCTAGTGTCTTATCTGCTTGATTAGCCGGATAAACTGGCGATACGGTGAACTTCGCGCCAGTGTCTGCCGCATGCACGGTATGTGCACCTGCCATGCCCAAAAAGGCGCAAACTAAAACAAGGCTCATCAATAGCTTGTTTTTCATCTATCTAATTTTAAACCTCCACGATGTCTGGCAAACGAAGCGATCACGCAAACCGAAAACAAGACGCGTATCGATACGCGTCTTGTTAGTACCGAGTTATTGCGCTGCTACCAGAGTCCATGTGACATTACTTTGATAAGGTGCGCCTGCTGTAAAGATACTGTTGGTAGCAGTCGGGAAATTCAAACTCGCAGAACTGGACGCGTTTAAGTTGAAGGTGGTATCACCGACGCCGCTATTATCAGCATTTGTCGAAACAACAGATGTTGAAGTATCGCTAATATTGCTTCCCGCAAGATTTAAGGCCTTATTTGAACCAAAGAAACTATTGCTGCCGGTTGCTGCTAAGTTCATTGACAGACCCTTTAGCTTAGAAGCTCCTGAAGCAAATTCTGAATCCATCGAGGTACTCAATGACAAGCCTTTACCTGTCCCGCGCATGTCACTGACGATAAGCTTGCCAGCATTATTACCGTCAAAAGCAGATTGACCCTTTGATGAGCCGTTATCGACAGTGTTGCTTACGAGTGACTGCGTGCCGCCGTTCACAATGGTGGCTGGTTTTGCAGCACCAAAGTTGAGATCAGGAACCGCCACTAAGGTCAGCTGACCTGCATCAACAGTAAATTGTGCCGTTGACTTAGCACTCGCACTCTGATCAGCAGTCGCCGTAAAAACCGGTTGACCTGCACTAACTGTCGTGTTGCCGCTCAAGTTAGTGGTTGCAGTACCCGGGCCAGCATTTGTATCTGCTACAACTGGTGTCGCAAGCGTGGTTGCAAGCAATGTACCGCCCAAAAAAAGCGCACTCAATAACCATGTTGTCTTCTTCATTCTTATCACTCCAATTTGATGATTAGCCTGTGAAAGGCCGTTGTTGTCATTGAATTACTAATGTAGGTTATTAACCCAAATTAACTGGATATTATTATATTACAATACTTAAAAATTTACACGTTATATTTTGAGGAATATTTACTATATAATTATCTTAATATAATTTATATAGCAAAAGAAAGCGTTATCGTCATTGCCCTGCTTGAAATCAGCTTTTTGAAGACCGCTCAATTCGTGCTAAAAATTAATATTAAAAAGATTGCCTCTCATCGTGACTGCCTGTCAAATGGTCAGACACAAGGAGTTTCACCATGTAATTAAGGCCAATCACTTGGCTCACTTCTTATCAAAACGCCTCTCAGTAAACAAATGATTGCGTTATTTGTGTTCGTAACAGCTCAATTTAAAGCAGTAAAAATGACAGCTAGAAAAACATCCTTGTCTAACTGAACTAAACTTCCTAGTTTTCATGGCTTCTGGTTGAATGCCTAATCCGTTACTTAAACCGCAACAAAAAGGCGGCGGATAAGCAACGACCGCCAGCCTAATTTTCATCGCAGGAACAGTCACAGGATGCCTCAGTAGCAGCAATATCTTGAAACATATTTCAGATCCATTTACCTAAAATGGCCGTGACTCCATTAAGCATTCAAGCCCGGTTGCAAAGCGCCGACATCAGACGCTATCTGGATTGCGGTCCGACATCGAAAATGACTGCAGCATAAAATCGTCGTCCCCCACCACTTGTTTAGCGCCTTGATAACGTATTCGGTTCGAAGCTGCCTGTTGCAGTTTTCTAGCCATGGCATGATCAACCAAGACCTCATGCTTATTTTTTGAATCAGCTACATATGGCAATTCTCCAGAACTAATCCGATTCAATTGGTTCATCACGTCCATTAACAGTTTGGCAGCGCCTAAAATTTCAGTGAAGAAAGCGGTATCGTGGGTGGTCGGTAAGGTTAAGCCAATGTCACCCTGAAACTGCGCTGTCATTTTGCGCTTTTTAGCAACGCGTTGGATCTTATGTTCCTTCAAATGATGCGCCCCAACCCAATAAGTATTCCGATGATCAGGCGATGATAGTGGCACAAGGACATGTTTTGGACCGGCAAGCATTTTCGGGATTTTTTTGGCTGGTCCATGATATAATTCACCCAAGATAGCTTGCTGCATTGAGGGCGAGAAAATTGAACTGTCTGCGTGATAGCGGATGAAACTGAGCGACGTATACTCGATGAGATACTTTGCAGTTGCCGTCATAACCAGCGTTTTTCCCCCACGAAAAACTGTTGGTAACGGGATAATGACTAAAATATCCTTGATCGGCAACTGGGATGACTCTGAAACAGTGGCGTCTTTAGCTAATCTCGTCACGAGACGAACGTGTTCGTCAGTTATGGCATCTACCATAATTGAACTATGTATAGCCCAAACTTTACCGGAAACTTATGGCAATTAAAAGTTTTAAATTTTAAACTTAGTTAACCTATACGGCAGTTGGGACCGTACACGATAACAGACGACACGTCATCGGATTGCAAAGATCAATACTGACGGGCTCTGAAATGAATCTGGCCGGAATTGAAGTGATCGAACTATGTATATGTCTTTTTTCAAAGACTGGGATTTTTGACAGTGTTGATACCAGAGACAATGATGCAACCCGATTTCAAACGCGTTAGAGCGAAATGCTTAACGCGTTTTTTTGGCTCTACGTCAACTGGTGTTGAAGAATAAATTTATCATTTGAGGCGGTTCTC
>OBZN01000042.1_pt1 | contig 88965 bp, 86 predicted proteins | sample 1476951 | NCBI WGS metagenome assembly OBZN01 (sample SAMEA2580246, study PRJEB22360) | human gut metagenome | biome: human gut; feature: human-associated habitat; material: faeces | place: Denmark | collected 2008/2010
AATCGTGCGACGGTGGTCTTCTTTTCCGCCTTTGACGTGGGGGGAGCCGATCCGTCAATTGGCGGGATTGCTGGCGGTTTTGTGCCACATACGGACATCCTGACGAATCATGGCATGTTACTGCTCAGTCTCGGCATCATGGGCGCCACGATCATGCCACATAACATTTACCTGCACTCTTCACTAGCCCAGAGTCGCAAATACGACGAGCATATTCCGGCACAGGTGACCGAGGCACTGCGGTTTGGTAAGTGGGATTCCAATGTGCATCTAGTCGCCGCTTTTCTGATTAATGCCTTGCTATTGATTCTTGGGGCAGCGTTGTTTTATGGCGTGGGCGGCCATGTGACGGCTTTTCAAGGTGTCTATAACGGGTTGAAAAATCCGATGATTGTTGGCGGGCTGGCTAGTCCGTTAATGAGCACATTATTCGCATTTGCGTTGCTCATCACGGGCTTGATTAGCTCGATTGCAAGCACCTTAGCAGGGCAAATTGTGATGGAAGGTTATCTGAACATTCGCATGCCATTGTGGGAGCGGAGGTTGCTGACGCGGCTTGTGACGCTCATTCCCATCATGGTGATTGGCTTCATGATCGGTTTTAGCGAACACAACTTTGAGCAAGTTATTGTCTATGCACAGGTGTCATTGAGCATTGCCTTGCCATTTACGCTTTTCCCGTTGGTGGCCTTGACGAATCGGCGTGATTTGATGGGTATCCACGTTAATTCGCAACTCGTGCGGTGGGTCGGCTATTTTCTGACGGGTGTGATCACCGTTCTAAATATTCAGCTGGCCATTTCAGTCTTTGTTTAAACGATTATACGCAAAAATGGCCACGGTGATGTCATACCTCCATTATTGAGGAACATCACCGTGGCCGTCTTTTGTATGTGTAAGCTTATCAAGTTAAAAAGTTGTCTTTTTTCAATAGCTGCCCTTGATGACGAAAAAAGACCCCCGAATGGTGCCAGCAAGCTTCGACTTTTGCCGGGCAAATTTAAACTTGCCTTCAAGCTCAGTCGGCACCGCCATACCATCGCTAAGTTTAAAGCCAACCGCGCGTTTTTTGGGGTCGGACAAGCTATACATCACGTTGATGGCTAATCCGTCTTGATAGTAAACCTCAACCCAGTGCAAATCTGGTAAGTTCAAATCGCTGACTTCCAAGGGCTTGGCAGAAATTTGTAAGTCGCGTTCGGCGAGAATTTCATTAACCCACGCGAGACTGTCAGGTTTTTCGGCAGCCGGATAAGTGATATAAGGTTCCTTATACTTATTCCAGATGTAACGCGCTTCATTTGCGCGCAATCCTGCCAATGCTGCAGCAACAGGCGAGCTTTCAAGACCAATGGTGCTGACCGTTTTAAAATCAACTGTATAAGCCATGCTTTCATACTCCTTCGTCAGAAAAACGCGTCGCTAACTGCGGCGCGTTCGGTGATATTAGTCGTTAAAAGTCCCATTTTCAACATCGGAGATAAATTGCTTCAAATGTTTGAAGTAAACTGGGGCGTTATCAATCATGTGATGGTGGCCGCCGTCTGGGGTGGTGACCAGTCGGGCATGTGGGATGACCTCAGCCATACGTTGGGCTGACTTCAGTGGCATGGTTTCATGCTCGCCGAATGTGAGCAAGGTTGGCACCTTGATATTGTGAATCTGATCACTGATATCCCAGTTCTTCAACTTACCGGTCACAACAAACTCATTGTCGCCTTGGAAAGCATTGTAGACAGGCGTGGCCATGGTGCTAATCAGGTGTGAAATTGCTGGTGGCTGTTTGCGATCAACATAACCGCGATTGAGGACATCCACATATTTTTGATACTGCGGGTCGTCCCAGTTACCAGCTTTTTCAATTTTCTTCATGTACTTAACCGCAGACGGCGGCAAAGCCTCTTCACGGACGAGGTTGATATGATCAACGTATTCGTTGATGTTGTCGACCATTGAAGAGATAATTGCGCCTTTAAGATGCTGACCATATTTCAGGGCATATAGCTGGGTTAAGGCACCGCCCCAGCTTTGGCCGATGAGATAAAAATGATCCAGACCCAGCTTTTGGCGAACTTCTTCTACTTCGCCAAGAAAGTAGTCAGTGGTCAGGTATTTTTTAGCGATTTCCGGGTCGGTATAATCCGGCTGATCGGAATAAAACGAGCCAAGTTGGTCGTACATATGTACCTGAACGCCAAGATCGGCCAGCTCTTCGCCAAAGTTTTCCCAATACTCATGAGTGCCACCAGGGCCGCCATGCAAGCAAAGAAGATGGATATCGCCTTCACCTTGTGTGTTGGTCCACAAATGATACCCATTGTCTAAGGTCAGGATTGTTGTCCCTTGTTTCATTTGATCACCTTTTTTTCTTAGAATAATCTCATTGTACCACGCGATGCGGTGAGCTTTAATTCAATTTCTCGACTTGTTCGCGAATGTCGCGAATCACGTGTTTATCACCGGAAAAGATTAAATGATCGCCGAGATGAATTTGGGTGTCGCCATGCGGTGCGACGAACTTTTTATTGCGATAGATTTGACTAACGGTAATGTCATCAATAAATGGCAGATTTTTCAATTCAAGGCCAGCAAATCGCGAGTTGCGAACGGTGATTTCGTAAATGCCAGCAACGGTGTCATCTAGAATTTGCAAGGTTGACGGCGTTTCAATGAGACTCCGCAACAAAGCAACATTTGCCTCTAAGGCGTTAAACACTTCGACACCTTGGGCTCGCAAGCGATCATAGCGATCACTGGTAGCATCTTTTGGAGCGAATCGCGCAATGATCCGTGGCACTTTTTCGGCTAATGCCATGGTCGCGAGATCGTAGTTGGTGTCCGCATCGAAGTCGCCAAGAACCATGATGTCACAGTCATAAGCACCAGCGGCTTTCAAAGCGGATTCGGTATAGTCTGCCAAGGCAATGTTGATTTCTGAATTATACGTGTGGTAATTTTCTGGCTTATCTGTCAACAGTTTTACTTCATAGCGATCAGGACTGAGATGTTGGGCAATCGGTACTGTTAGCAGATTGCCACCGATGAAGGTCACTTTTGTCTTTTTAAAATGTTCCGGTTCCGGTTGGAAAAAGGTGCTGAAGAGAATTGGACCGGCGACACAGGCAATGACAGCGGCGAGGGTGAACGCGCCGGATTGCTGGTCTGATAAAATATCGAGATTGCGGCCAACTGTCAGGGTCGGGATGACCAGCGTGATGGTCGTTGTCAGCAAGAAACCGCCAGCCAAGGCATTTTGAGGCTTAAACCGCCGGCGCAGCACTGGGATCAAGCCAATCTTAGCAATAAAGAAGCCGATCAGAACTAGCGGAATTAATGAAAGACTTTTTGGGTCGGCAACCAGTGCTTTTAGATCAAGATTAGCGCCGGTGACAATGAAGAAAATAGGAATGAAGAACCCATAACCTAATGAGGTCAACTTATCCTGCGTTTCTTGCCGGGGACCGAGCAGTTTCATCACCATGCCAGCTAGGAAAGCACCGAGAATTGATTCGGCGCCGACCCGTGATGCTACGGTGACTAAGGCAAAAACCAGAAAGAAAGCCAGCCGAATGTCTAACTGCGTCGTACTTTTATCAATGGTGGCAAGGAAGCCGTAGATGCGCTTAAACCGGCTCAGGAGGAATAAGGCGGCAAGCAGCAACAATAATAATAGCCACAAATTACGATCCGATTTGCCTGCTAACGCTGAGTAAACCGTCAAACTTACCAACGGCACCACTTCACCAAGGGCGGCAATTAATAAAATAGTTTGGCCAATCGGCTGATGCAGCAACTCTTTTTCCTTCAGCGCGGCAATCACGACACCCAGCGCGATGGTGGTGAACAAAATCGTAGCAAAAATCGGATAGTTAAAGAAGTGAATGAGTTGCAGGAAGTAGCTAAACCCGAGACTAAGCACGATGATAGTCAAAAATCCCGTGATTGCTAGCATGACCGGGTTTGGCTGTTTGGGTCCATCAGTTGTTTTGGGCTGGGGCTTGAACAGCGAGAAGTCAATTTCCATGCCGGAAAGAAAAATCAGAATGGTGACACCCAACTCACTCAGCGAGCCCATCTCACCACCAGTCCTGACCCAGCCTAAGACACTTTTGCCCAGCACAATGCCAACCAAAATTTCCGCAACAGCAGTCGGGATACTATTAATATGAAAATGTGCCATCAGCAGCGGCGTCAAAAACGCCGCCGTGAGCACAATTAATAACGAAATGGATTCCATAAGGTCCTCCAATCAGCGATAATAGATGGGTCAATGGTAACGAAAAGTGCGGATAAAAGAAAGGAAATATCATGTCACAAAATAATAAATCAAAAAAACAAGGGCAGGGGTTCTTCAATCGGCGCTCTGTCATCGTTGGTACATGCGTGTTGCTAGGTCTTTTGATTAGCTTGCCATTCAAGCAAATATTATTAGGCGTCGCGATTGGCTTAGCGGTTGGGTACGTGCTTGAAGCATGGACGCCATTGTTGCGGGGAAAGCTTTAAACTGCTTCCATTGGCGATTAGCTTGAGCAAGGCTGTGTCCAGTTGCCTTTCTATCTTAGTTGGAGGATGCCCGATAGTCCGAGTTGGCTACGCGGCGATTGGGCTGGAACGTGGTGGGCACGACTTCGAGCCAACGCGCAAGCCCGGCGCGCTGTCTCGAAGCTCGGCCTTGGTCTAAGCGGAGAAAACCACTCCACTAAGACCAATTTCACCACTGAGCCCATCGCCGCTCCGCCAACTCTCTGCTTTCTATGTTAGGATCTTTCGACCCATAGATTGTCGTTAAGGTTAAAAGGAACATCATTTTTCCAAAAACGTTTGCCAGCCCAGTAGCCAGCGTATAGCGACCACAAACATAGCTCACCCATTTTTGAATCGAGTTCGCAGATGTTTCGATTTTTTGCCTGATCTGGTCGCGTATACAAAATTTTAAGAGATTAGCAGAACTGCTCAGACATAGCTAGAATAAAATAGTTTAAAACCTCCCTGTCGTTTAAAACTCAGTCACCTAGTCTACTTTTGCTCCGCCTTGACACTGGAATCTTTGGTTTTCACCTGTTTACCAAGAATAGCGGGGTACCTTTGTTTGGTGGTTATGAATTTTTGAAATTTCCTACAATTTGACCGTCATTATCTTGGGTAAGATGATTCTATTTTAAAGATAGAATGCAAGAGTTGGCGGAGCTGCGATGGGCTCAGCCGTGAAATTGTTGTTGGCGGTTTACCGCCTACAACAAGGCCAGACTTTGAAATCGCGCGGGTTTTGCGCGAGTTCAAAGCTGTGCCCACGGCGTTCCAGCCCAATCGCCGCGGAGCCAACTCGGACTAACGGAACCCACCGCGTAGAATAGAATCGGTATCAGAATCGTGTTTATTAGCTCAGAAGCTTGCGTATAAGCAATTAAAGAATGCTTTGCTCGGGAAGGTTTCTAACCGCGCCTGTTCACGCTCTTTTGCTACAAAGACGCATAAGTGATAAGATGTTATAACGATTATTTAGTAACCGTTAAAGGGGATGACGTCGTGGCTGAGAACGAACAAGCAAAAGAGCAGACACATTTGACAGGCATCATGAAGGAGCTCTCCGGTGCCGAAAGCCGTCTTTCAAAAGAGATGGCTAAGACAAAGTCTGAAGAGAAGAACATCAGTGACAACTTCTTCAATGATTTTTCCTTGAACTTCACCGACTACGCTGAAACGATTGAAACTGCGGCCTCAATCCAGCAACAGCAACGCGTGCTTGATGAGCGAACCAATGCGTGGAAGCAAAGCGCACAGCAACTCGCGACTGTTAAGCGGTTGATGGGCAATCCGTATTTTGCGCGGATTGATTTCCAAGAAGGCCGGGAAAAGCCGGAGACGATTTATATCGGCTTAGGTTCCTTCACCAATGAAGCTGGTAAGTTTCTCATCTACGACTGGCGCGCGCCGATCAGCTCAATTTACTATGATGGCGGTTTGGGCAAGGTTACCTATCAAACGCCTGATGGCCCGCAACAGGTCACGGTTTCTTTGAAGCGTCAATTTGTCATTAAAAACGGCAAAATTCAGACAATGTTCGATACCACCGAAACCATCGGCGATCAGATGCTGCTGGAAGTGTTAGGCGAAAAGTCAGACACCCAAATGAAGACGATTGTGACCACGATCCAGCGCGAACAGAACCAGATTATCCGTGACACCAAAGCGGACTTATTGTTTGTGCAAGGTGCAGCTGGCTCCGGGAAAACCAGTGCCGTGTTGCAGCGGGTCGCTTATCTGCTTTATCGGTACCGAGGCAACCTGAGTAGTAGTCAGGTGATTATGTTCAGTCCTAACCAACTTTTCTCTGACTACATCAGCAATGTTTTGCCAGAACTTGGCGAACAGAACATGGTGCAATTCACTTATTACCAATATGTCACGCGACGGTTACCACACATTGACGTCCAAAACCTTTTCTCTCAGTTCGAGCAACAGCTAACCCCAGTTCAAAAGAAAATTGCACGTGTCAAAGGCAGCTTAGACTTTTTTGAGACAGCCAAGAAATATGCGACAAGTCTTGAAAAATCAGGCTTGCGCTTCCGTGACATTCGCTTCCGTGGTGAGGTATTCTTCTCCCGCCGGCGGATTCATGAAATCTTTTATAGCTACAATGAAAATTATCACATGGGCAATCGCCTGACCGCCACTAAGGAACGGCTGATCAAAATGCTCAATCGGAAAATTGAATCCGAAATGAAATCGCAGTGGGTGCAAGAAGCCGTTGAGAATCTAAGCGGTGAAGAGATTCGCTCCATGCAACAAGACGGCCCGAAAGAGTTTAAGAATAGTGATGACGAATATCGGTTCTTCGCCCGCCAACTGGTGATGCGTGGCTTCAACGAAATTCAACAAGATATTGTCCGTAATCGCTTCCTTAATATTCGCGGACAGTATGTTAGTTTCTTGCGTGAAGTACCAGCTATTTATGACCTCGAAGCCGAGGGCATTAGTGCTGATGACTGGCAGGCAGAAGTCGATCATTTTATTACCTTATTTAAGGAACGCCAACTACCAATGGCAGACGCAACGCCATATCTGCACTTGTATGATTTGATCACTGGTCGCCATGGTGAACGCGAGATGCGGTATGTCTTCATTGATGAAATTCAAGATTACACACCATACCAGCTCGCCTACCTTAAGGACAGCTTCCCGCGGGCGAAGTTTACGTTGCTAGGCGATCTCAATCAAGCTATTTTCACAAAAGACGATTCGCGGACGCTGATTAACGAAACCAGCAAGCTGTTTGATCCAGAAAAAACCCGCGTCGTGCAGTTAACCCAAAGTTATCGGTCTACTAAACAGGTCACCGACTTTACGAAAGCGATTCTCACATCTGGTCAAAAAATCGTGGCGTTCAATCGCCAAGGACCATTGCCAAAGTTGGTCGTTCGTCCAGATGAAGCCGGGTTGATGGCGGCTTTGCAGGATCAATTGAAAATTAACAATGAAGCGAAGCAGACAACTGCGGTCATTGCGAAAACGCTGGAAGCCGCAGAAGCCATTTATGAACAAATGAAGGCGGCTGGTATCAAAGTAACTTTGATCAAGTCTGAAAATCAACGACTCGCAGCCGGCGTTATCGTTGTTCCAAGCTTTTTGGCTAAGGGGCTTGAATTCGATGCCGTTGTCCTTTGGCAAATCAATGCGGCCAATTACCATGAAGAGGATGAACGTGAGTTGTTGTACACGGTGGCGTCCCGGGCCATGCATCGACTAACCATGCTGGCTAGTCCTGATGTGACGCCGTTGTTAGACAAAGTACCGGCTGACTTGTACGAGCGGGGGTAAACAGATGGTCAAAATGCATGACACCTTAGCTGTTTCTAGTTATCGTGTTTTTCCAGGTATGCTGAATGCGCATCAGACATTGTTTGGCGGTCAGATCTTTACTTGGATCGATGACGTTAGTTCAATTGCCGCACAACGACTCGGCCGCCGTGGTTTAGCGACTGGCTCATTGGACATGGTGCATCTGGCAGCACCGGTTAAAATGGGGGATGCACTGGTCATTAGGTGCATGGTCAGCGGCGTGGGTCACCGTTCACTGGAAGTTTTCATTCAGTTAATTGGTGAACATCTAGCCACTGGCGAACGCTTCCAAGTCGGCACCGCCTTTGCAACCTTTGTAGCCCGCCACAAAGAAGACGGCCCACTGCCGCCGGTCGAAGCAGAATCTGAGTTTGAAAAGCGCTTGCTAGCCGGTTACGACGAACGACGCGCCGACTATCGGAAAATCAATGCTAGCTTCGGCGAGGTACCGTTGGATTGAAAGCTTGGATTTTGAAAAGTTTAAAAAGATCGTCAGTCCAGAGACCAGAACAGTTTGACTAGACGCGCCATTAAAATGCATGATAAATGAGTCTGTAAAAAGGTTACCGTTTTCCAGTCGCTAGCCTCTATGAACCAACAACGCCGTCAACAGCGGCTCTGAATTTACAAATAGCCATCCCAAGGCGGTTAAACTTTGGGGATGGCTATTTTTGTTACTTGTTTTCGGGCACGCTTGGCAAACCCGTTTTCGCGCGGTAAAGTAAACCATAAATCAACTCCCGCACAGTGCTGCAAATATGCGGATTCATTTTGAAAGAAGGACGATTATTTTGGCAAAACGATATGTCGGTTCATGTACCACGGTGCTTGTTGGCAAGAAAGCTTCAATTGATGGCTCCACGATCATTGCCCGAAACGAAGACGGTGAGTCACCATTGCATCCGCAGAAGTTCGTGTACGTGAAACCTGAAGATCAGCCGCGTCACTATCAATCCGTGCTCAGCAAGTTCGCGATTGATTTGCCGGCCGATCCCTTGGGCTACACGGCCACCCCGGAAGCAGAAGACGGCCACGGTATCTGGGCGGCAGCAGGGATTAATAGCGAAAATATTGCCATGACCTCAACCGAAACGATTACAACCAATAGCCGTGTCCTTGGTGTTGATCCGCTGGTGGCAGCGGGGATTGGCGAAGAAGACATGCCAACGATCGTTCTACCATACATTCATAGCGCGCGGGACGGGGTTCAACGCTTGGGCAGTTTGCTTGAACAATATGGCACATACGAAAGCAACGGGATCGCATTTGCTGACAAAGATGAGGTTTGGTACTTTGAAAGTATTGGCGGCCATCATTGGGCAGCCATCCGAATTCCCGACGATGCCTATGTGGTGGCGCCGAACCGCTTCAATATCACCGATTTCGATTTTGCTAGCGATGACACGATGAGCAGTGCCGATCTGCGCGATCTGATTGAAACCTATCACCTTAATCCAGATGCGGAAGGGTACAACTTGCGTCACATTTTTGGCTCCGCTACGATCAAGGATACCCGTTACAACAACCCACGTGCTTGGTACGGTCAGAAGTACTTCAACCCTGAATTCGATACGACACCGATCGATCAGGATCTGCCATTCATTTGCCGGACTAGCAAAAAAATCAGCATCGAAGACGTGAAGTTTGTGGAAAGTTCCCACTATGAAAATACGCCATACGATGTTTACGGCACGACAGGCACGCCAGCACAGAAGAAGCTTTATCGGCCAATCGGCATCAACCGTAATCAGGAACTTCACATTTTGCAGATTCGCAACAATGTGCCAGCTGCAGTTGCCGGCATTCACTGGTTGGCATTTGGCCCGAACACCTTTAATGCCGTTGTGCCGTTTTACGCTAATGTCAATGACACACCAGCAGCATACCGCGAAACCGGCGACAAGTTCGATGTGACGAAAATGTACTGGCTAAGCAACCTGTTAGCAACGTTTGGTGACTACGACTTTTCCTTATTTAAGGATCAGGAAGATGTTTTTGAACAAAAAACAGTCGCCGCTTGCCGGCACTTGCAGCTCACAACTGATGAAGCTGTCAAAGATGCCAAAGATATTGCCGATCATCTGACAGCTGCCAATGAGCAGATGGCAACGATCGCCATGGCCAACAGCAATGAGTTGTTAGGTCAAATGGTAGCGGCAGCAGCGCCAAAAATGATGTTACAGTTCACCTTGCACGACTAGGTGATGACTGGCACCAATTGAAGGCAGACAAAAAGCGCTCGATGAAGAGCGCTCTTTGTTTGCCTATTTTTGACTACGATGGCGATACCGATTAAATTGGGTGGTCGCGCGAATTAAGAAGAGTGGCATCAACACTATCAATAAGATGCCAACAAAGACGATAATGCCGGCCGTGGTGCGAAACCGCGCGAGGACAAGCAGCCAGATACCAAAGCCAGTGCCACTGACACAAAAAATGACCAGTAACACATACCATGCCCAGTACCAAAACGCCGATGGACTGCGGCGGAATGTTGGCACGAGGAAAAGAGCCAGCAAAATCGATAAAATAAATTTTCCAATTTGGTTAAGCATTCAGCGTGCCTCCTTGGATGTTAGGCAAATGCGTACTTCCTCAATGTTAAAGTTCCTGATAAGGCTTTTCGGCATCACGCTTGGCCGTCCGAATATGACGCAACTCGCGGATGTAAGCACCGTATTTGATGATAGCACGCACGATTAAGACGAAGCCAAGCGAGAAAATGCTTAGTCCGACAATGATCGCCGCCCCTGAAACTGGTGAGGTCGTCGCGGATTCGAACAACAACCAGCCGCCACCGCCTGCAATCACGGTATTAAGGATGAGCGTAATGCCCAGTCTGAGTGAATTGGTTCGTAAGGAACTTTCTTGTTTAAAAGTGGGCGCTAAAAGTGGGGCAATTACGCCATCTAAAATCGGTTCAATGAAAAAGGAAAGGAGAAACTCGCCTACTAGTTCAAGCATTGCTGGCACCTCCGTCAGTGTTCGAGCTGGCATCGCGTCGTTTTGATAGGTTGATTGTGAAGATTTTTTTCTTTGTTGTCAAGAAAAGGATTGGCCGAACAACTGGGGCTTTCTATGCTAAAATGAGAACATTAAACGCAAGGAAACGGTAAGTTATGCAATCCGAAATGAATTACTATAAATTTGATCGTGCAGAATGGTCGCAATTCCATTCCCAGAACTTCACCAATGTCACTGATGAAGAGTTGGCGCAGTTGCGATCATTGAATGATGAAATCAGTCTTGATGATGTCAAAATGATCTACTCACCATTGCGACACCTGATTCACATCCGCTATGAGGATTATCAAGGCGATATGTTCACCTTGAGCCGCTTTTTAGGGATGCAACGAAATCCGCACACACCATTCATCATTGGTATTGCTGGATCGGTGGCAGTTGGTAAAAGCACCACCGCGCGCTTGCTGCAACTGTTGCTGAGCCGGGCTTATCCGGAAAAACGCGTGCAACAGATGACGACAGACGGCTTTTTATATCCTAATGCTGAGTTAGAACGTCGGGGAATTCTTGATCGTAAAGGCTTCCCTGAAAGCTATGATATGGAACTTTTAATCCATTTCATGAACAACGTCAAAAATGCGAGCGGCGCTTTGCGTGCACCAAAGTATAGCCACCAGATTTACGACATTGTCCCAGGCGAATATGAGCTGATCGATCGACCAGATATTCTGATTGTCGAAGGGATCAACGTGCTCCAGCTGCCAAGCAAGCAGCCAATCTACGTCAGCGACTACTTTGATTTCTCGATTTACGTTGATGCCAATCCTGACCTCATTGAACAATGGTATCTGGAGCGTTTCGGCATCCTGCTCGACACGGCCTTCACGGATCCGAACAACTATTACTATCAATACGCGATTGGCGACCGGGCCGATGCCTTCGCAATGGCGCGGCAAGTTTGGCGCGATGTGAACCTCAAAAATCTGAATGAGTACATCCTGCCAACCAAAAATCGGGCTGATATTATTTTGCACAAAACAACGGGACATGAAATAGACCAAGTTTCGCTGCGAAAATGGTAAGATATGGCTGATAAGTCAGTTGATAAACAACTGGTTAGCAGTGTCGGACACGCCTGGCTTTTCTGAAGCTTATCGCTGGTAACGCTTAGATGAGAGGCTTCTCACCCGTGATTGACCGACATGTGAAAACTCTGTAAAATTAGTGCATTCAAACAAGGGAGTGTGGCGGACTGTGGCAAATGACCAGAACAAGGATTACGACAAGATCATCGTCCTCGATTATGGCAGTCAGTATAATCAATTGATCACCCGGCGAATCCGGGAATTTGGGATTTACTCTGAATTAAAGCCTCATACGATCACGGCAGCGGAAGTCAAGAAGATTGCGCCTAAAGGCATTATCTTCTCAGGCGGCCCTAACAGTGTGTATGACGAAGGCGCGTTAGGTGTTGATGAGGATCTTTTCAAGCTCGGCATTCCGATTCTGGGTGTCTGTTATGGCATGCAGCTGATGGCACAACGGCTCGGTGGGGATGTTGAACCGGCTGACAACCGTGAATACGGCAAAGCTGACATTGAAGTCACTGATGACAGCGCCAAGCTTTTCCGCGATTTGCCAAAAGATCAAACCGTCTGGATGAGCCACGGCGACCTCGTGACCCGTGTACCAGAAGGCTTCCGGCGAACCGCAACCAGCATCAACTGCCCAATCAGTGCCATGGATGACGATGATCGTAAATTCTACGGCATCCAATTCCATGCTGAAGTTCAAAATACGCAATATGGCCATGAAATCCTCCACCATTTTGCCTTCGATATCTGCAAGGCTGAAGCCAACTGGAGCATGGACGACTTCATCACCAAACAAATCGACAAGATTCGGGCAGAAGTCGGCGACAAGCGCGTTCTCCTCGGCCTTTCCGGCGGGGTTGATTCATCCGTAGTCGGCGTGCTCCTGCACAAAGCCATCGGCACCCAACTGACCAGTATTTTTGTTGATCACGGCTTGCTGCGTAAAGGCGAAGCCGATCAAGTCATGGAAAGCCTCAAAGGCAAGTTCGGCCTGAACATCATCAAGGTCAACGCCAAAGATCGCTTCCTCGGCGACCTCAAAGGGGTTACCGATCCTGAAAAGAAACGTAAAATCATCGGTCGCGACTTCATCGAAGTTTTCAATGAAGAAGCAGCCAAGCTCAACGGCATCGATTTCTTAGCCCAAGGCACGCTCTACACCGATGTGGTTGAATCCGGTACCGACACCGCCCAGACCATTAAGTCTCACCACAACGTTGGCGGCCTGCCAGAAGACCTCAAGTTCAAGCTAATCGAACCGCTGAACAAACTCTTCAAGGATGAAGTCCGTGAACTCGGCGAAAAACTCGGCATGCCCCACGCCCTCGTCTGGCGCCAACCATTCCCAGGCCCAGGCCTCGGCATCCGAGTCATCGGCGAAGTTACCGAAGATAAACTCGAAATCGTGCGCGATTCCGATTATATCCTCCGTGAAGAAATCGCTAAGCATGGCTTGGACAAAGACATTTGGCAATACTTTACCGTCTTACCAGGCTTCCGATCCGTCGGTGTCATGGGCGATGGCCGAACCTACGACTACACCATTGGCATCCGCGCCATCACCTCAATTGACGGCATGACCGCTGATTTTGCCCGGATCAACTGGGATGTCTTACAGGAGATCTCAAGCCGGATTGTGAATGAGGTTAAGAACGTTAATCGGGTGGTTTATGATATTACTTCCAAGCCGCCGGCAACGATTGAGTGGGAATGACCGGTCGCAGATTTAAATGAATTTAGCTGAAGCTCAATGAAGAAAATCGTTGATGCTTCAGCTTTTTTCTTTTGGGCGAAAATTCTTGAGAACAATTAAACTCATTGAGTATCAATTACAGTCAGATACGAATGTTTGTCACAAATTTTCTACCGATAAACATTTCTTTAAAAGATTAGGAATTCATTTGCAAGATATGTACCTACTTTAGCTACGTATTTGTTGACGAACATGGGTTTGCAAGGTATACTTGTCTGCATCAAACCAAGTTAAGGGGTCGGTGCCCCGGTTGGTTGACAGGTTAATACCACATGATTTGACACCCCGTCAATACTGCCGTTGCCAAGAACTTAGCTAAGTTCTCGCCAACTGGTGAGTTGGCCATGTCTTCAGCATTCATGAACTCATGAACAATGAGCATGGTGATAGTTGCTGTCTTATCTTGATTATCCAATAATCACGCGTATCACGCTAAATATGAACACTGAATAGTATTTGGCGGTCCTTGCATTTGTTAGGATCCTTTACAGACACTCCATTGTCACAGGTAGCGTGACGCCTGGGGGTGTCTGTTTTGTTTTAAGGAAAAGGGGAAAATTATGGGTGCAAAGCGTAAGAAACGATATATTGTTCGAGTGGGTGATTTTGAGGTTCCGTTGATTAAAACTGATAGGAGTTATCCGCAATTTGACAACGCTATTTTGGATCTGGGACGACAAACTGCTAAGATGAAGGAAATGCTTGAGCGTCCTGAACTGGTGACGCATCACCAGTTCTTACCTGTTGTGCTTAGAGAAAAGATATTTCTAAAGATGCATTTTGATGATAAGGCAAAGAGATTGAAATTAGACAAGAAAATCCGTCCTATTGTTGAAGTTGCGCATTCTGATTCAGTTATCTTCTCCTTGTATGCTGCAATGCTGAATAAATATTATGAACAACGGGTTGCAGATATAGGAATTAAGGAGGTGGCTACAGCTTATCGTCGGGGCAGAGGGTCAAATATTGAAGCCAGTAAAGAGGTCATTGATCAAGTTTTTTTAACAAAGCAGTGTTGGATTATCAAAAGTGATTTTGTTGGTTTCTTTGATAACTTAAACCACCAACTGATTAAACAACGTGTTCTTGATTTGGCTGGTGGATATAAATGCAAACTGCCAGCTGATTGGTACGCTGTTCTGCATGCATTAACTAAGTACCGGGACATTCATGCTGATGCCATTCCTGATGAAATGCTGTCTTATGCAAAAAAACATAATAGGTACATTCAAAGAGTCCGCGATCTTGATGGTGCCATCAAAACTGGCAAGATCCAAGTATCGAAGAAGCATGAAATAGGCATTCCTCAAGGGACTTCAATGAGTGCTGTGCTAGCTAATGTATACATGATACCCTTTGATCATGCCATGAAAACGCTGGCGCAATCATATGGAGGGATTTATAGACGCTATTCTGATGATTTTGTGCTTTTAATTCCCAAGGCGGTTTCCCGAAGCTCTATACGGACTGTAATTAGAGATATTAATGTGATGGCGCAAAGGCTTTCACGCTTGCAACTTGAGAAGAAGAAGACAAAAGTTTTGCTGTATACAAAGGCTAAAGAATCAGTTGTTAAACTTAGCGAGGAGTTAGAATTATCTCCCTCAGTCTTTGATTATCTTGGCTTTGTATTTGATGGACGATGTGTCACAATCAGAGCGAAGGGGCTTTTTAAGTTTTCACATAAATCTAGGCATTCCGTTAGACAAGTAGCTTTTGGACAAAACCAGTTAATTAAAGGCAACAATATGATTTATATTCCGTATCAGGAGGCATACCATCGGCTTACAGGACAATATTTAAATATGTCCGAGGAGGCTCAAACCTTTAGAGGTTATGCGTCAAAAGCCGACAAAATATATAAAACAAATAATCCGGGGTATGGTGTTAAAATTGATGATCAAGCGCGTAAAGTCGTAAAAAAAAGCCAACTATATTTAAATGAAAGACGGAAAGAATATGCTCAATGGCGTTGAGAACAGCAACACAAGAGTAGAAACTAAATTACAGTTTACTTTTAGTCTGGATTCCGGGTCGCTCATAATGAGATTGGATTGATGATATCATTGTTATTGCAAATGACAGCTTGATCGGCCTGTACTTCGCGTACTTTCGACGCACGGTCAGGAGCAGTAAACTGTTCCACTTCGTCAAATCAATCGAGCAGTTGCTGTAGTGAATACTATCGATACAATTGTTTGTTGTGCATCACTTGATTCACGTCAGCCACCAAGATGAGATCGATGAACTGGACAAAGATTTTCCCATTCAGGATTTTCTTTGATGAATCTAACAGTCATCGGCCATTCAAGCGATCTTTGATGTTACCGAATCCTTTCTCTATGATGTCTTTGGATCGAAAAATATGAAGGAATTGCGAAGCTGTTATTTTCTCGTTTGTGAGCTGCGTCCGCTACCGACAGAACTCCTTGGTTTGCTTAACAGCCTCATCCTTCGGCGTAACTTGATGACCGCGTTTTGGGGTAGCCTTCACCTCAAAGAATTTCGCGTAATCCTTGGCCTGAGCCTCAAGGTGCTGGCGCGCTTGTAACTCGTGATAAAACTCGGCAAAATGCTTGTCGAGTACTCGGACATCCTCAGAATGCCAGTCATTATTGAAGGACAGATGGAGGTACACGCGGCGTTTTCCTGAAATGTGTCTTTTTGTATCGCCGCATTGGTTGGTATGGTACTCTGTCATGACAGTTATGCCGTACACACCGCTATTATCATCATAGTTTTGAAACTGGTAAAGCTCTTTCATGTGGTCCAGCAAATTGGTTCAGTCAAGCTTGATGCCAGTCCGAATCCTGATCAGAGGCTTCAGGTGCTGACCAAGTAGCGCGTCAATGTTGGCTTTACTATAGAAACCGCGATCCGTACTTAGCTTGGTTTTATCAATTTCAAAGGCCTCTAAATCATCCAACAGCTTAATCACGGGACAGTTTGCGATAATAAACGGGCAACCCAGACTGCTCACCATAGACAAGCAGAAGATTCAGTTGGGCTGGATCGTGTTTTTTGTTAAGGCCATACCGAATCTGCCTCAATCCCTGAGAACAACTGGAGATTTAGGTACTGTCGTAGGCATAATATTCCTCAGGGTCGGCTTTTACTTTGTCGGCGAAAGAAGTCAGTGATTTGGCTCTTAGTAATCTGCCCCAATAAGTCGTTGCTCTGTTGTGAAAAAATCGGCTGGTTTGCGGGATGAACATGCAGTTTTTGCCAGTGATTGAACCGATACAGCGTGCTTTCAAGTTCCAGCACCAAGTACTCTGCGATCGAAAGGATCATGTCCGTCAAGTTACCGAAACAAGCCTGTAAGTCCTGAGCCAGACCTGTTTTCACGGCCAACTGGGTGAGCAGGTAAGTCGCACCGTAATACTTGTGTGAGAAGTCTTGGTTTGGTTTAACGGGCTGTTTGGCTTTGGCCGTACGATTCCGTCCATCAGTGGGGACAATCTCACCAGTGGCCGGGTCCACCCGACCGATTAAGTGCTGCGTGACTGTTGTTTTTCCTTGTCCCAGTGGGATTTGGAGTCATATGCATAGGTGATACCGGAGCGCATATCCTTCTTATAGACGATCGTTGTATAAATTCCTCCATTAATCATTGCGAGAATAATACGTAACGATTAAAAACAAGATAAAGGTACTGATATAAATTGATAGATCAACAATTGATCAGCACTTCATAGACAGGAATTTCCGGAATCCAGCTTAAATCTAAGACGGCAATTGGTTACTTCGTGGATGTGAATAGAAATTGGATTCCAACTCTTTGGGGCGGAATGTCCTACAGTAAAGGCGAAGCACATATTACGCCACTAAAGCCAAGAAAGAAGGCCTGAGAATGAGGATTAGCGAAATGAACTTTCCAGACATCTTGAAAAAGTATCGTGATCGAGATGTTCTCATTATCTTCAAGTCTGGAAAACGATTAAAGACGCATGTTGATGAAATTGAAAACCAACTTGATGGTTGGGATGACGTTTTGTTTATGGTGACTGCTGATAACATGCCAACAGTTCCAGTCGATGCTTTTCTAAAAGATATCGAGGATATCGATATTTTGAATTAATCATTTGTACTCACATTTTGTGGATGTTTTTTCTTGTCCTTGTCCATGGTACGGAATTACGCTTGCCTCATCAAAAACTTGGTGAGGTGATTTTTGTGCAAGAGAATTCTGAAGTCGTTCATTTCCAACTTGGTCAACCTATGACGGAATCAACTCAAACGAAGAAGCTGCACAGGTTGTTCTTGCCTTAAATATTGTGCTTAGTTAAAATTGCAACGGCGACATAAAAAGGCTATTGAGCCTATTGTATCCATTTTAGTTTAGCAATTACAACGGAGATTGTCAGAAATCCTAATATAAACATGCAGGGAAATAGCCATTGAATTTTTTTAAACTATATCAAAGTGCCTCTGGAGGAAATCTTTAGAATGAAAAAAGAAGTAAGGGATTATATAAAAGAAGAAAACAATGAGATTGAATTAATGTTGGGAAAGTTCACTAATTTAAAAATTATCGGCGAAGGAGGAAACGGCCTTGTTTATAGTGCAGAATTTTTAGGGGAACCTGTCGCATTAAAAATTTTAGGTGAAACGAATCAATCATCGAAAAAAAGTAGATTTAAAGCTGAGTTTTTCAACACAATGAAGTTGACTGAAAATAAATTAATTGTAAAATATTATGATTATGATCTTTTGGTGATTGGTGATCATTCATATCCGGTAATCGTAATGAAGAAGTATATCAGTTCGTGTAAAGGAAAAAAATTTCAAAATTTGAATGATGTTAAAAAGTTCGTGGATTTCTTGTTTGAAGGAATGTCGTTTCTTCATGAAATGGGTATTGTTCATAGAGACCTGAAGCCTGAGAATATCTTGATTGATAAAGATGGAAACTATTGTATTTCGGACCTTGGAATCGCACATTTTGACACCAATAATTTTCCAGAGTTTTATAAAACTTTACAAAATGAAAGATTAGCAAATTATGCTTTTTCTGCTCCAGAGTGTCTTAGTGAGAAAGGAATCAGTCCGAATAAAAATATGGATGTTTATTCTGTTGGCCAATTAATCCAGTGGGCTATTTGTGGTTCTTTGCACAAGGGAACAAATAGAAAAAGATTTTGGGAATGTGATTTAGAATATATGGATAAGGATTATTTATATTCTTTAGACTTGGTAGTAGACAAGGCTATTAGCAATAATCCTCAAGAAAGATTTGACTCTATCAACGACATGAGGAGAGAACTGTGTAGGCGGCTTAAACAAAAGAAAGTGATTGATCCCTTTGACGAAATGCAATTATTGCAAGAGATGATAACAGATGCTTATCCTGAAGACTATGGCGAGTTTACCTGTATTGATGATGTGCAGCAAATTACGGCTATATTGAAAAACATTAAATGTAGCAAATTTTCTGAGAACAGTTTTTGGTTTAATGAAGGAATAGGAAATAATAAAATAACGAGATTTGAACAATTCGATAATGGAGTAACGTTGATAAATAGTTACGAATTATTTGTTAAGAAAATATGGTTGAGTTTGGGATTATCCATGTATAATGATTTGATCATACTCGAAATTGAAACTGAGAATATTGAACCGTTTAAAAACGAAGAAGAAAGTTTTTTTGAGGGTTATTTGATCGATGGGAAGTATATGATCCCAGCAAGCAAAACAATGTCAGGAAAATTTAGACATCAAGGCAAAGTAATAAATCTTGAAGAAGTTAAGGCAGACGTTCGGTATAGATATACTGCCAAGAGGTATTTTTTCTTAGGCACCCGCTGGACGAATGCTATCCAGAGCATCAGTGACGATCTTATAAATGACTTCCAAAGCACTGATATTAACACTTTGAATATGAAAGCATTGAAGCAAGTGCTGTCTTCCAATAAGTCACCAGAAGTATCTATGCTATTATAAAATCTGATGAATCATTTAAGCCTCTTAATGATCAAACTCGGGTACGAAAATCAGGCTCTCAATCCTTCTATTCTCTCGAAAGCGAATTTGAATGAATTTTCACCAGCTCGAATAGTTCGACACAATGCGAATGAGAGTTGATGTGTATACCGCACTTCTTCCTCAGCAATATAAATAAGACGGAACGCAATGACACAATGGCGGTGTCGTGATCTTCTGGAACTAGCAGCACCAGTCTAGCCAATGAATTATTTTAACCAAAACCGGTCCAGTATTTCTCTGCCGAGAGAACCCTGGACTGTTATGTACTCTTACCCTTAAACCATTAATCACCCTGAACAATCTTCGCAAACCCCAGCCGCAACTCCTGATTCTGCGTCTCACTAAAATACAACCAGTTATTGTCATTACCCTGATTCTGCTGAGTCACGAGCACCTCTGGCTGACCATTGTGTAACGTAAAAAGATAAACATGTTTCCCTAGGTAAGGTTCATGGGCCGCATCTGAATAGATTGCGACAATTGTATATTCAGCATTGCTTTCACCACTGGTGCTAAGTGCCCAGGTGACCGCTTTATCACCAACTGCCATTGCCATGGAGCCGGGTTGGTTGGTGCCAGCTTGACCTAATTCATCGGGAATCTTCAACCCGTACATATCAACACTGTGCCCTTGCCAGTAACTTTCGTATTGCTGACCCATTGTTTTGCTCCAGCTGGCCATGAAAGTAGCTAGCTTTGCGCTTTTGGCGTTAGACCAGAGGGGTTGCTTGGTGGTTGAGTGGCTGGCATCGCTGCTACTCGAAGCGATCTTGCTTGAGTGGGATGATGATTGCGAAGCCTGCCTGCTTGAAGTCTGCTGACTAGTTTTCTTTGAACTGCTTGAAGGACTTGCCTGTTGCTGATGACCACACCCGACCAATCCTAATCCAAGAAAAAGCGTCCAAACAGCAATGAATGATTTTTGCATAATAGACCTCCAAAGTAATGACTTTCCAGAAGCTATTATACATGAACGGGATAATGCTTTAACTGACCTGTGCTGAAAATAGCAAGTCCTGAACACAGCAAAGAGAAGAGAACGTTATTTTGCAGCAAGAAAAGGCATATGTCGTTTGCACACTAACTAAATGACGGAGTGACAATCTATGATTGAGTGATGAGAGGCGGGGCCGGTTAAAAAATAATCAAGTTTTAATACGATAAAACGTGATCAAATTGGTCTATTTGCTAGCGGGGAATAAGAAGTCACATGTTGAAAAGAATATTGTGTCAATTTATAGTTTTGCTTTTATCGGCTGAACTTTAAAGCATTAGTTGTGTAAGATAGAGGCAGGCATGAAGCCTTAGCGCTTCATATTTTTACCCAGAGCCGCATCAACAATCTTCTGCAATGCCCGAATCATCTCCGGATCCTTGATCAAGGTAACAGAAGCAGCCAGCATCATGACTTCATCTTGGTCATCACCAAACGTAAAAAATTCCTGCAAACTGACATCCAAGCCTTTCACGATTCGTTCCAATGTACTGATTCGTATATCGCCGCGACTGCCGCGTTCAATTCTGGCCAACATGGAGACGTCCATGTTGGCTTTTTCGGCTAATTGTTCTTGCGTCATTGATTTGCTGAGGCGCAGGTCGTGAATTCGATGCGCAATTTTTTCTTGTAATGACACCGTTTAACCCCCTATCAGGCATTCGTCATAGTATCAACGCTACCTGACTCAGGATTGAAGGATTAGTGCTAATTGAAACACTTTTTAAATATATATGGACTTATTAGACCATAGTGGTTTATAATAACACGTGTGATGGATAGCCATTGCATAAAAGTTGCACGTAGGCTAGTGACATTAAGTTAGCCGCTGCGACGATAGCTCATAATAAAAACAGATATCGTTAGGAAAATTGATATCTAGAAAGCGTCAGGTCCAACAGCCTTCAATGCTAGTAGGTCTTGAGCGGGGTAGTCAACCGAATTGATATAACGGTGTGGCTGGTGAGATGGTGGCCGGTTATCGTTTTGTGAGCTTGAAAAGTGCGTGGGTCGCTTATCATGACTCACAATTAAATAAAAGAGGTTCTGTTTAGAAAAGTTGAATGCGGTCATTTGGGGTGGCATGTTTTCGACGATAAACAGGACTTAAATAGTCAGCAGTTTATAACTTGCCGACTTGGATTTGGCTGTTTTTCACAGTAGTAGTACTTCATCAATTTGATGGGGTGCTTCTTTAAATTATAGTAGGTGGACCAGTTAAACTAGTTAAAAAATTTGACCGAGCACCAAAAACAACGCTGGGATAAATTCCCAACGTTGTTTTTGGTGAAGGGGTTAATAAAAGGATCAGAAGGATTCTCTCTCAAAGATTGCCAGAATTAAAACCGCTTTGATCGCATCTTCTGAACCATCCCAAGCCCCAATGTCGCTAGCAACATTAGGAAGCCTACAATGCCGCCTTTTTCGAAAACGCGATTACCGGTCTCAGGTAAATCTTTGGAAGCGTTCTGCTCTTTATGTTTGGCGTTATCAGCTGAAGGAGCCACATTTGTCTTTTGGGGTGTTGGTGAGCTCGGCGCATTCGCTTGTTTGTCAGCCGTTGGAGGAACACCTGCCTGATCGTTCTTTGTGGCAGGATCAGAAGCTGACTGTGAGGGATCATCAGCTGAATTTTCATTCGTTGACGAGTTTTTCTTCTCCGAGAGTCGAATGGAGTAGTACATGTGCCCGTCTTGGCCCATCGTCGCGCCAAAACCGACTGCGGTTACATCTGGTTGATAAAGGTCGCCGAGGTTGAGTGTGCCCGGACGATCATCGAGTTGCAGGATGCCGGTTGCGACTAAATCTTCTGCACCTTCGCCTTCGTCGTGTTCGAATGGAATGGTGTCACTCGATAATGTGATGAGGTTTGTGTCAGGGGATGACGGATCTGCTGGTGTAACGGTTCGTGGATTCTGCGGGTTGGCCAGTTGATTAGCGTCGGCGCTGGCCGTTTGTTGCGCGGCGTTTTGGAGCTGCGGGTTTAGATTGAGTGGGGCTAAACCTTTGTTGGCTCGCTCCTTGTTTAGTAGCCGGTAGAATGTGTCGGTGACATCGCTCATCTCTGGTTGATAGGCGCCATCGGCAGGTTGATAGTACATGGTGACGGTGTGGGCAGCGTCGTCTTTCTTCCAATAGATGTATGAAAAGTCAGGGAATGGCAGGACGGCGATTTTGTCACTGGCTACTTGATCGTCTGGCTTGAGTGACTTGCCATCGAGGGTTTTGTAGGAAACGGTGTAGGTGTCCTGACTCGAGGCGTCAGGTTTTGCTGCGTAGTTGATGTAGGCGACAAACTCGCCACTTGGCAGTCGACCGATTGCAAGACCGTAACTGGTGGCACCTTTAGGGAATGAGGCTGCGATTCGATTCGCCACCACTTCGTCTGTCCACTTCACGGCACTGGGGTCGGGATTAAACGTTTCGACCGAACCGCCTTTGCCCACTAAGCCAGCGTCTGTGAAAGCTTTGTTATTCGCAGTGTTATCGGGTCGGAGCACTGAGTCGGCTTGAATGGCCTTGGCAAGATCAGATGCGGCTATTTGAGTGACGTTATCATCAAGCTGACTACCGTTTTGTTGGAGGGTGGCGTCAACAAGTGATTTGATGTGTGCTAAGTCAGGCTGATAAGCCTGTTCAATCGGCAAGTAGAGCAAGCGTTTGCCCGATGTATAATTATAAAAATAATCATGGCCATTGGCACTGATTTTTTCTGGTGGAGCCGTTGGCGTTGCGCCGGGGGTCACCACGGTGATTGGTCCGGCAATCGGCTTAAAAGTTGAATAGTCAGTGTAAACCGGCGCTGCGTCAGCATCACTGGCTGCATTGACAGTGGTTGGCAGTGTGATCAGCGTATTGGCAGCAACACCGCCACCGGCAAGGGCAGCTACAATTAAGAGGGTACTTGTGAGTGGCAGATGCGAAGAACTAGACATAAAAAGCACATCCTTTCGAAGTTGAAAATCGTAATCGTTACGATTAACATACAAAAGTGTACGCTGGCTATCATTGGTAACACAATTGCGTTATAAGATCATTTGCAGGTTTTATGATTATTTTTTTTTTGAAAGTGAAAGGCTGGTTTTGATAGACAACGAGTCGGATGGCGTTGAAGCGAAAAGTGATTTGAGTCTAAAGTGGGATTGCACATTTTTAGGGTATTTGGCAATCAAACATGCAAACAATTGTGGTGGGTTACCAATATGACAGGAACTTCAATAGTCACAATATAGGAGCAAGCTTAATGAAAAATTCACTGGCCAACGTTCAAGCGCGGCGAGCTGACATTGAACGACTGGTTGATCGGCACGGAATTGCAACTGTGAAAGGATTGGCACTTCGGCTCAAGGTTTCCGAAATCACGATCAGGCGGGACCTGAAAATATTGCATGCCATGGGGCGGGTTAAATGGCACAACGGTCTTGTTGAAGCGATTGCCGGACAAGGTGGGGGTGAGCAGAGAACTTTGGCGGTGATTGCCCAAAGGATTGCGGCGGCTGTTCCCAATTACATTGCGCGGTACAGCACCCTTTTCATGAACGCAAATTCGTTGTGTCTGCAAGTCATCAATGAACTGGCTAAAATACCAGTGACCGTTATCACCAACAATCCGTGTGCAACTGCTTGTGCGCGGCATGAGGGCACTAAGATTATGATTACAGGCGGTAGGGTCAGTACAAAGAAAAGTGTGCTGGCTGGCAGTGTAACGCTGAACTTTTTGTCGTCAAGGATAGCCGATGTCACCGTGATCGGCTGTAATGGTATCTCGGTTGACGGTGGCATAACTTCAAGTAATGCAGAGGCGGCAGCGATCGATGCAATGATGGTCACAAAGGCGAAAAAATGTGTCATCTGCCTAGCAGATTATCGAAAAATCGGTGTTACCCAGCAGTATCACATTGCTGATCTTGGCCAGATCGATATTTTAATCACAGATAGTTTTGCAGATGAAGCGGTGTTGCAGCAAGCGCGCAGAAAAGGTATCAACGTCATTCAAGTGACCGTTTGGTAGGGAAAATTAGTTTGACAAATAATAAAAACCTCGGGCAAAATTTTCAGATTTTGCCCGAGGTTATTGGTAGTGTTTAATGATTTCCCATTTAAAAATAATGATGCTGATTTGAGTAACGCAATTTTTACAAAAATGCAGATAGTACCAAGATCGACTGTTTTAAATAAAACAGTTTTATCGACTGCCATAAATCGCCTTCAGTCCCGCAATATCGCCTGCCGACAACTGACTAACACCTTGCGTAATTGGATACATAACGGATGCTTTTGACTGACTGTGATCGAGTCCCAACGCATGGCCGAGCTCGTGCATCGCGACTGCATCGTTGACCGATTGTAAAGGATAAGAAAGATTCAGACTGGCGCGGGCGTGGTTGATGACAGTGACTTGGCTGCCATAGGTTTCAACAATAATTGTCGGGCCGCCAGCACCGAGTTCCGTTGAGCCAAAACTTTCTGCTGACATTTCTTTTTTATAACTGGAAAACGTGATCTGGTTATCGGATTTCTTACCTTGACCGGCAACCAGTTTGACGATGCCCGTTGCGTTATACGCTTTGACGGCTTTTAAAAAGACATCGTGTTCAGACTGTGGCAAGTTGTCATCAAAATGGTAGTAATAGACACTTCGAAGTTGGTGCCCTTGAACAATACTCAAGGCTGGTGTGGCATCGACCGCTTGACTCGGTGTGGCTGAAGGTACCTGACTCGCTTGACTTGGCGCGGTGCTGGCAATTGACGCACCATTTTTTGCGACAGATCGCGGACCGCCGTTTAGCCAAGTGCTGACGGTATCAGTTGTGGCGGTCCAGACATTGCTAATGCCTTGCTTGACGGTGTTGCGAGCAGCGATCGGCACCGGACTTTCAGTGCTATAGATCAAAAAGATCCCAGCCACAAGCATAATCAGCCAAAATAAACGGTTGCGATGTTTCATGAGTGGCCTCGTTTCCAAAATGAGTTTGCAAAAGCATACTGTTATTGTATGTTACCTTATCGGAGTTTGTCGTGCAGCTTTGGACTGAATTTTTAAGGATATCGCAGGAACTTGGTCGTGTGACGAAACGGTAGGTTAAGGTTATAAAAGACGGCTTTAGTTGCTTCGACAAATGGTTTTGTTCAAATTGGGAAGTACAATTCACGTTTACGTATCAATTCAAAAAGGTGACGCTTCAATAAAAAAGAAAATTATGAGAATACGCTTTGATTTGGGGTAATAAATACAAGCTTCGTTAATAACGAAGTATAATAACATTTGTAATTTCATAAAAGAACGTGGAGGAGTAACGATGAGAGCAATGAGACGACAGCTTTGGTCAGTACTTACAGATAAGGAACACAAGGTCACCTTGGTTCACAGCAAACATCATGGTTGGTTGGCCATTGGTTTGACCGCTTTTGCATTGGGGACAGCAGGCATTAGTTTGGCGACTAGTGGCCAGGTTGTGCATGCAAGTGATCAACCAGCAACCTCGCAACAATCACAGACAAATAATGGGCGAGTTTGGACCCTGCGCCCAGTCAGTCAGATTGAGGCGCAGATTAAGGCGTCGAATAGCACGGTTTATGATATTCAGTGGGGTGACACACTTTCGACGATCAGCGAGGCGCTGAATCATACAGGTTTCACAACCTCAGTTGATCGTTTGGCAGCCATTAACCGCATTGCTAACGTGAACTTGATTTATGCTGGCGCTAAGCTTTCTCTGCAAGGCAGTGGCGACAACGCAACCGTAACGACGCAAAATGCTGATGGCACGAATCAGACGTTTAATCTGAATCCGACCAAGCCGGCAGTGGCGTCCCCGGCACAACAGGCTGAGGTGAAATACACAACCGTTGGCGGCGCTGGCACAACTGGAAATTCTGGCGCTGGACAGCAAGTAACCATCCCAGGAACGGGGATTGATCAGACCACCAAAGATAACGAAGCCGCCCTTAAGGCAGCCGCCGAAGCCAAGGCCAAAGCAGAAGCCGAAAAAGTCGCTGCTGAAAAAGACAAGGCAGAAGCCGAAGCCAAATTGACGGCTTTGCTCAATACTGAGAATGCTCAAACATTGACCGATCTTCAAGCCAAGCGGTCAGCTGCCCAAGCTGCTGTTGACGCAGCCAAAACCAAGGTTGATGCGGCCCAAGCAAAATTGCCAGCAGCCCAAACTGCAGTGGCACAAGCGCAAGCCGCTTTTGACACCGCCAATGCAGCTGTGAATGCTAAGCAGGCTGCTGTTGATCAAGCATCTGCGCAGGTTAAAACACTTTCTGCTCAGATGACAGATTTACAGAATCAACTGAACACATTGACCGAGCAAACCAAAGATAACCCGGACTCACAAGCAACGATTACGACTGTTAAAGCTCAGCTAGCTGTTGCACAAGGCAAGCTGACTAGTTATGAAGGCCAATTAGCTGATGCAACGGCTGCCTTGGCAGAAGCCAAACAGGCTGCAAACCAAGCAGTTCAAAATCTCAACACGGCTAATCAGGCACTGATCAGCGTTGACAATGAAGCCAAAGCGGCCCAAAACGATTTTGCACAGGCACAAACGACCTTAAAGGCACTTCCGACATCGGTTGCCAGCCAAAATAGTCAAGCCGCGCAAGCAGTCAAAGCACAACTCACTGATCTGAATACGAAGATCAACCAGCTTGATCAAAAGATTAAGACTTTAGATACCCAGATAGCTACATGGCAGGATCAGTTGACCACAGCCCAAACCAATGTGGAAGCAGCCAAGGCCAATATAACAACTGCTGAAACACAAGCATCCAAGGTTGATACGACAGACCATCAACAGACATTGCCAGCAGTTCAGCAAACAGTTGCTGATGCAGAAAAGACAATTCCAACAATTCATGTACCACAGGATACCGAAAAGCAGGTTACGATTAACAAAGATGAAAATGGTCAGGTCCTAACCGATCTTACTGGTTACAAGTTGCTCACGGCTGGCACCCCAGTTAAAACGGTTGAAACATTGGCTAATGGTGATACCATTACGACTTATACTACGACCAATATCTATCACAAGATTGCGCATCAAGTTGTCAATAAAACCGTGAACGTGGATGAAGCCGGCAATATTTTGACCAGCACAGACGGTTACACAAAGGTCTCCAGTTCGGATAAATCCGTTGACACCACTGATCCTAAGACTGGTGACATCACAACCACAGTCACGACAACGGTTGTCTGGAAGAAGACTGAGACGCCGACTCATGTGACTGTCAATAAGACTGTGAACGTGGATGAAGCCGGCAATGTTTTGACGAGTACGGACGGTTACACGCAGGTATCCAGTTCCAAGAAATCTGTTGATACCACCGATCCTACGACCGGCAATATAACCACCACCATTACGACAACCGTTGTTTGGAAGAAGAACGAGACCCCAGCGCCAACCCACACGTACGATCTTAAGACAGTTAATGAAGACAAATCGGGTCATGTTTTAACAAATACAGACGGCTATTCAATTGTATCCAGCTCTAAAGAGTCGGTTGATGCAACGGACCCTAAGACCGGTAACATTACCACAACTGTTACCACAACCGTTGTTTGGGAAAAGACGCCGCAGCGTTTGATCAAGAACCAAACCGTGAACCTGGACGAGGCGGGAAAGGTTTTAACCAACACGAATGGTTACAATCAGGACTCCAGTTCTGTCAAGACAACGGATGTCACGGACCCTGCAACTGGAGATGTGACGACCACCTTCACGACCACGATTATCTGGAAGAAGGATACGACAGGCGTCACTATAACTAATAAAACTGTTAATGTTGATGAAAATGACAAGGTGTTGACTTCAACGGATGGTTATTACTTTATTGGAAATACGACAGTAACGAACTTTGGCCTCGATGGTAACGGTAATGTTGTATCGAAGGTTGTGACAACCACAAACAAGTACCATAAGACGCAAGCCAAAACGGTTTACAAAGAAGTTGACGTGGATGAAGGCGGCTATACCTTGACTGATAAGACTGGTTACGTCAAGGTTTCGTCAACACCGACGTCTACAACAGCAATTGAAGGATACGGGGACACTGTCACGACAGTCACCACGACTAATATTTGGCGCAACGTTGAGGCTGCCGGAACCATCATCGGCGCCATCAAGAGTGTCAACGATGCGACAACGAAACTCATAGAAAAACAGATTCAGACAAATGATCAGAAGGTCTCCATTGAACAAGCTGAAGCATACACTGACGCCGATTTGACGCTAGCAGTTGCCAAGAAGTTCAATGTGCTGGTTAATGGCGAGCAAGCAAGAACTGGTCGTACACAGACTGTGCTCACATCTGATCCAAAAGCCTACAAGATGGAAGCGCCGCGCGCGGTCGAAGTTATGTATAAATTCAGCCACACCCGTCCGGTCAATCCACCAGCAACTGGCTCGCAAGATGTCACCTACCAAAAGGGCGAAGTCTACATGAATCGCAGCACTGAAAACATCTCGACTTCTTCGCTCTGGAAAAAGGATGTTGACGGTAGTGCTGATAAACTCAGCACACTGATTGCCAATGCGATGTTCCAACAGTACATTGTTGACGAACGTCCAGAAAACAATCACGGCGTAACAGGCGGTCACTACGAAAACATCATTAACTCTGGCTTCAAGAATATTGTTATCGGAGTTTATGTCGTTGATCAGGGTGACTACTACGCAGCGTCAACCGCCGTTGCTACAGGTAATGATGGGACTTACAACGGCAATTAATGTTTGCCTAAAATGATCTTCAACCACGCTGGTGCTGCGGAATCTCTTTCGCACGCGGGTTCGATTCCTGCGGTGGTTCTAAAGTATCAAACATCTGGATGAACAATCTTAAGGTTCTTTTTCTCAAAGAAATACATGAATGGGCAAAACATAATACCAAAAAGTAGGGTCTGAAGAAGCTGTCGTGGACTAGTCAGGCTCTCCGTTATTGGCCGCTCTTGGAGAGAAAATAGTGCCAACAGAACGTGAAAATCAACCAATGTTAAGGCACCGGCCCATATTGTTTTGGTACGCAATTTTTTTAAAGCAGCTGGATACTTTTCTGCCGTTACTTCTCGATTATTTAAACCCAGGCGACCGACTGTCGTGCTAATGGTGATAACCAAGATGCTAAGGATGCTCGCCAGCTGAATGATTAACAAGGCGTCATAAGCATTCTTATCATGGTGGATTGGCAACATTAAGCCAATAGCCGCAAAAAAGAGTTCAAAAATAAAGATATCTATAACTGCGTGCATGGAGGCACGACCGAGGACCGCAAGTGCGTGTTTGTCAATAGGATCTTGAATGCCAAAGATATGTTTGATCAGTTTCTTTTCAATTCGATTCATTTTCTTTCCTCCAAAATAAGCTGTTCAAATCGGTTTTTAGCGTCCACGCCAGTTTGAGACAAAGAGCCAAAGAAGGATTGTATTTGCCGTTTTCAATGAGATTAATGGTTTGTCGAGCAACGCCGATTTTTTCCGCCAAAGCCAGTTGTGACATTTTCTTTGCCCGCCGATAGTCGCGTACGCGGTTCATGAGTTTACCTCCCGTATCTTTAGGTGTCACATTTATATGACATGAGCAATATACGAGAACCTTCACGATGTGTCAATTATAATTGACACTTTATTCGCGTGCTTTTGCAAGATTGAAATTTTTAGCCGTAGTCAATCGCAAATAAAAAGGCGACATCAGCGAAGTGAGGTGAGACAATTGTTTTGTGACGTGGTTACTTTCGCCTCAAGCATGAAGTGCGATTGGATCGGTATAAGTTTGAAAGAAGGTGCGAGTTGAAGATAATTGACCGTGTGGCGAAAGTTTATAGTTTAGGTAGCGTTAAACATCTACAGGCTTTGCACAATGGCAAAACGAGTGCGGCATGGCAAGTTGAAACAATGAATGATCGATACATCGTTAAGACTATTCAAAGCCAAAAGCAAGCAGTCTTTGAGTTTGCAGTGAGCAATGCTGTGCGTCATAAAAGTCTTGAACTCACGCCTGAGATCTTATTAAGTATCGCTTGTCAGCCATTTGTTGTCATTGAAGGCCAGACGTATCAAGTTCAGGCATTTTTATCAGGCACAGAACGGCCGCCATCCTTACGTGAAACGCTCAAAAGCTATCGGCAGATGCGACAGGTGTTGGATCAATTTGACTATTCATTTTCGCCACCCGATTCAAGGCCATTGGTTGCATTGTGGCGTACCCATCGAGAAACATTGTCTGAAAAAAAGCCAGTTCTGTTTCATCAGATAGCCGCCATGGTTCCTGAACTGAAGCGCATTGATCAGTCCCGCGATGCTTGGATTCACGGAGACTTAGGGAAGTGGAATTTACTGGTGACTAACTCAGGGCAAGTCGTTGTCATCGACTTTGGTGAAGCTCGGCTTGGCCCGAAGTTGTTGGACTTTGCGGCGTTGTTTCAAGGTTTTATGCCGAAAAATAAACAGGATCTAACGGCATATTTGAATGAATTCTTGGCTTTATCTGGGATTCAAATTACTGACCGCCATCTTTTTCTGATGACGGTTCAGCTTTGGTTGGTGAAGGGGTTGTTGATTGTCATCAATGAGCAAGCTAGTCTTGCAGGCGTTTTTCAAAATGCAATCGAACTTGTTTCATCACTGGTATGATCAAATGAATGGTTAATTCACTCGCGCACAATTGATTTTTCCACCTGAAAGTGTCACACTAAAAGTAAGTAACAAGAAAGGTGACGATACAATGGCAACGATCAAATTATCGCAGGCTTTTGTTGATTTGATGAAGAAGAAGCATCTTGATCAGAAGACGTTGTTGCTGATTACAGATGATGGTGGCGGGCGGTATTCGTTGCAAGGCGGCGCCTGCAGTATCGGGACGAAGTTTACGTTGATTGTGCTTGATCAACCGGATTCGGACTATCAGGTGAAATTGGAAAATGATGCCGGTCTGGATCTATATACGTCTGACTATGACATGATTTTCTTTGCCAGCGGTTTAGCGATGGATTTTCAAAATGGGGCGATCAGCATTAAGGATGATGCTCACGCTTATTTGGATGGCAGTGTTCGAATTGCCAATGGTGCAGATGTGTTGGCAGCCTTCAAAAAGGGCATCATGGTTAGCGGCGCAACTTGTTAGCAAAATTGGTGCTGTGATGATTTAGCGCATTAGTGAAAATGAAATGGGTACACTTTTTGTGTTGCTGATGAGGCAAATTAATTGACGATGGTTTTGTCGTCTGCTAAGCTACAGCTAATAAAATTTGAAACAGAACGGAGGCATTTTCCAATGCGGATCAATGGACGCTTTACCCTATCAAATTTGAACGCAGGGACTGCGTTGGCAATCATTTTTTTGGTTGCGGTTCGCGGGGATGCTTCTGGTCGTTAATCATGTGTATGTTTTATTTGCGTTGATTAAAGGCGGCTGCGAAGCCGTCTTTTTGTGTGGCCGCGAGCAAGTGTGTTTTGAAGCTGTCGCGTAGGTGCATGATGTTGCCAAAAGCGCAGTCCCACCAGTTAGCGATTGGCCAGACCAATCGCTTGAAGGGGACTTAAAGCATGCAAACTATTTTACGAATCACTTCTATCCGATATCGCTGGTTGCTTGGCTTACTGACACTACGAGTGCTGATTGATGGTTTTAACGTTTTAATTTCGATGCTGATACAGCTTGGTTTGACCGTTGCACTTTCAGGACAGGTCAACTTGCTTGTGGCCATTTTTGCTGGGATGTTAGCGGCAGCGGTTGTCTACACTGGGATTTATTTTTTGTCAGGCGTTGTCACAGAACGTCTCAAACGACGAGTCAGTGGTGACATTGCGACCGATTTGATGGCTAACTTTTTGCAAGACGACGCGACACAGGTGCCCGATAATGGAACTGCCACTAATTTGATCGTAACGGACACGCAGCATATCATGCAATTTTTGGATGCAGGGGTTTTGCCACTGGTCGATTTTGGGATCACGGTTTTTCTTGGCGTCATTTATGTCGTGACGCAGTCTTGGCAGTTGGCATTGATGTTTGTAGCATTCGGCGGTTTATTTGCCGGTGTTTCGCGGGGCTTGTTTCGTCAACAAAATCAAGCGCAAACGACTTTTATTCAAATTGATGACAAACACAAAGCGTTTTTCAATGATTTTTTGGCAAATGTCGCTGTGGTTCGCAATCTGAATGTGTTTGCTTACAGTCGTCAGCGACACGCTGATTATTTTCAGCAAGCGGCGCCAAGCATGAGGCAAATGGCAACGGCCTCTGGCGCGCTTGCCGGTATTTTCAATGGTGGCGTCTATTTGGCTGAGGTCTTAACGTTGATGGTGGGTTTTGCCATGTTAACCGTCACTGGCAGCTCAGTTGCCGGTCTGTTAGGTGCCTGGAATGCTGGCGTGGGTTCAATCCTATGGCCATTTTTGGGATTGGCGCCGACGATTGGTTTCTTGGCTCAGCAACGAACCTCTATTGATCGCGTATTGCCACGACTGACACAGCAGGTAATGCCGGTATTTTCGCCTATGAAGAGGGACTATCAGCCGGATACGATCAAAATTCGCGGCACAAAGGTGAGTTTCCATTATCCGCAAACGAATCGGGAGATTTTGCAACATTTGGATTTTCAAATTCATAATCAAGGCATCACCTTTTTGATCGGCGCAAATGGTGCTGGGAAAACCACCTTACTGAAGCTGATTCTCAACGAATTGCAGCCAACGACTGGCAAAATCGAGATTCAGGGTGTGCCTGCTAAAATCAAGTCAGCATCGTTGTTTGCGTTTGTGCCGCAGCGGAGTGTGATGTTTACGGCATCCATGACGGCTAATTTGCTATTGGCTTCTCAGGCTGATCCGACAAAGTTGCCAGCATTATTACAGCAACTGCAACTTGATCGGTATGCTGCCGATCTTGACCAGACGTTACAACCTAATCAATTGTCTCCGGGTGAACAGCGTCGATTAGGAATTATTCGCGGTATTGCCGCAGATCGTCCATTTATTGTTTTGGATGAACCATTTTCGGACATTGATGCGGTTAATCAACAGGCAGTCATGCAACTGCTGCGGCAGGAAGCTAAGAAGCGCGGGGTTGTGATCATTACGCACACGTTTGATTTTGTGACTGCGGCCGATCAGGTGTTGAAGGTGGGTGATCACCATGATAACTGATTTGAAAAAAGTTTGGCGGCTTGTTGACAGTCCACTTGTCTCGATTTTATGGTTGCTGGCCTTGGGGTGTGCTGGTCTTGAGTTATCACTGGCACAAGTGATTCAAAGTGTGATGCAACATGCTGCTTTTACAGTCAGCATGATCACGTTAGCTGCAGCTACAGCTTTGGTGATAGGGTTAGGTCGCTTTGTGATGGCAAAGCTGCAAACGCGCGGTCAGTATCAATTGATTCAAAGAATTCAAACGCAATTGATGGCAGCTTTGATGAATGGGCCGATTGCAACTGACAATCAAGCTAGCGGGCGGCGGTTCAACGGGTTCACCACGGATGCGCAGACTGCTGCGCCGTTGTTGATGCGCTCCATGACGGCTTTGGTGGTTGGTGGTTTTTCCTTTTTAGCTGCTGGAACGTTTGGTCTATTCAGCTCTTGGCAACTAACGCTATTGATCATCGGTCTGTGTGCAACGGCACTTTTGATTCCGAAGATGATGTCCGGTCGCTTACAAACAGCGCAAAATCAGCGACAGATTGAGAATAGTCAGATGCAGGAAAGCCTCTTGCAAATTTTGAACGGCCGCGAATTGTTAAAAAGCTATCAAAAAGAACAGTTTGGTATGCAACTATTCAGCGGCGCCTATCAGAGGTTTTCTCAGGCACAGTATCAGACGGGGATGCAACAAGTCAAAACAGTTGTGATGGGATTTTCGTTGGGGCTCGTTTTTGACATTGCGATTTTAGGCATTGAGCTGCTATTTGTTGGCTTCAAGGTCATCACCATTGGTCAATTTGCTGCATTTTCCATGTTGACACCGAGTTTTACTTGGTTGTTTTACAGTATACCGAGTCAGTATGCTGAATTGACGCGCAACTTGGTGTCTGCCAAACGGTTGTTACCGTTGATTCAATCTCTGCATAAAGAAGAGTTGGCAGGTGGACAGCCGCGACAAAAACCAGCTAAATTTGTTCTTCGTAATGTCACTTACACGTATCCTGATGCTACGCAACCGACTTTGAACCAGCTACAGTTAGAGCTCGACGTGACTGCACACGCGAAAATGTTAATAACTGGTCCAAGTGGTGGCGGCAAATCAACTTTGCTTCGCCTCATGCTAGGTTTATTGGTGCCACAAGCTGGAACGATTCAGTTTGAAGATACAGACAAGCGCGATCTGGCGGCATCAGCAAACAGCATGAGCTTTGTCCCGCAGGTTGTTGCATTATTTGAGGACACATTGGCCAATAATGTCACGCTTGGCCGGCAAGTATCAGATCGGCAACTGACGCTTGTCCTACACCAAGTTGGGCTAACCGATTTTATTGCGCGTCTCCCGCAAGGACTGGCCACGCTTGTGCATGGCCAAGATGGTGTCAATGTGTCGGCTGGGGAATTGCAAAAAATCGGGATTGCCCGCGCTTTGCTGGCTCAGCGGCCGATGTTACTTTTGGATGAACCGTTCGCAAATCTTGATGCGGCCTCGGCACAGACACTTGGCCTCCTCTTGCGGCAGCTGCCGGTGGCGATGATTGTCATTTCACATCGACATGATATTAGCCGTTTTTGGGATCATGCAGTCGTGTTGAAGGACGGCCAACTCCATGTGGCGGGCGAAATGTTACCGGGTGATTATTCTCGAAAGATTTAGTTGGCAGGGGTGATAGTCTCACGTATAGTTAAGGCGTCATACTTTTAAATGACACACGGGCTTTTGCAGTTGGCATTTGTCCGCAAACGATAAGGGGGAGACACATATGTTCAACTGGTTGATTTTAGGCCACATTATTTTTGGACTCGTTGCTTTTGCGGGTTCATTGTTGCTGGCGCTAGGTTTCCGCACCTCTTTCCATAGCTTGACAGCCGTTCAAAAATGGGGCATTGGTTTGTCGATCGGCGGCTTGTTCGCCACGATGGCCTTCGTGATGTTTACGGCCGCTAATTTGATGCCGGCAATTTTGTTCACACTTGCAGGAATTGCCTTGTTAGCAGTTTTGATGCGCAAATCAGCGCACGCATAGGCGTCAAGTCAGATGGTATTTTTGGTTCAGTTTAGCTGGTTGCGGCAACACGCTGTGATCAGCTTTTTTGTTGCCGGTCAGGAGTAGACAAGCGCATTTCTGTGGAAGGAAAATCCCAGTAATCGTGGTCTCACCTCCAAGTGTCGATTTATTGACTTTAACAACATTACATGCTTTAATGGTTTAAATAATTAAACGAAAGGGTGAAGAAATGTCAAGCCTAAAACAGTTGCAAAAAGAACTATCTGATGTTGGTGATTTTCTTGTCGCGCTGGGCGATGAAAAGCGTCAAGCGATTATCATCGCTTTGTTAGCGGATCAACCTTGTCAGGGAAAACGCGTAAGTGAACTGACGACGGCGACTGCGTTATCGCGGCCTGCGGTTTCACATCACCTGAAAATCTTAAAGCAGGCGGGATTAGTGGCATACCGGCGCGAGGGAACGCGGAATTATTATTATTTATCCCATGATACAAGCTCAATTAATCAGCTGAAACAAGTTTTGGATGATGTGACATCCGTGATTCAGGAGGCAGCAAAATGACAAAAGTACTTGTTGTGTTAACGAATACAACCCGTTATCAGCATACAGATGCACCAACCGGATTGTGGTTGGGAGAAGCAGCAGAATTTGTTGATGCGATGCAGCAAGCCAACATCGCGGTTGACTATGTGAGTCCGAAAGGCGGCTTTGTCCCCCTTGATCCACGAAGCATGAAATATACGAACCCAGCAATCATGAAAATATATGAAGACCACGATTTTCAAGAACGCGCTTTGACAGCATCATTACGGCCAGAGCAAGTCAATCCAGCTGAATATGACGCCATTTATTTCACTGGGGGCCATGGCGTTATGTGGGATTTTCCAGACAATCAGGCACTTCAAGCAATAGCGCTGGCAATTTATCAGCATCAAGGATACGTGACATCAGTTTGTCATGGCGTCGCTGGTTTGCTAAATATCAAAGACCAAGCTGGTCAGTATTTGATTGCTGGTAAGAAGATCACAGGTTTTACACATGCTGAAGAGATTTTAGCCGGTAAACAAAAAGTTGTTCCTTTTTTAAACAAAACGGTTGCAAATAAACACAATGCTCATTTTGTACAAAAAAGAGCATATAAGTCGTTTGCAGTTCAAGACGGTCAGCTAATTACCGGACAAAACCCATTTTCTGTCAAAGCACTGACTGATTTACTGGTACCGCAACTCAAACATTAGTTTTTTAATGCTGATTTTATGTTGCCTATAAGCACTGATACATCGAACTTTTGTTGCCAAATGATGACGATGATGCAATGCCAATGAGTCAATTTTTTAAATTTTCACATTGACGAACTATTTTTTTAAAAGTATGCTGTTGCTAATTTCTTCGGAAGGAGTCGCCGTGATGACAAAGTTTAACCAAGCCATGTCCATGTCAATGTGCTGCTGCTGTGAATCACACAGCAGTTCTATTTACATGGCTAGGGTTTGGTTTGGGTGACGGGATCACTTGACTTGAACGAAGGACAAAACTGGCGGTGTATCTAGAACTCTAGATGCATCGCCAGTTTTATTTTGTTTTGGGAGATGAATTTTTTATGCAGAAGAACCACTTGGTAACAGCACTTATCACCGGCTTGGCACTCGCCACCATTCTCGTCGCTTGCGGCAGTAAAAACACTTCGGCGTCGGGTTCAAGGCAGACTTTGAATTTGTCAGAAACAGATGATCCAACCACACTCGATGTGAATGATATGCGGAACTCGAACGAAAATGACATTTTGTCTGAGGTGCAAGAAGGGCTGACGACTATTGAATCGACGAATGGCAAGGATAAGGTGGCGCTGACCGGCGCCAAATCTTATACCAAGTCGGCCGATGGGTTGACCTATACATTCAAGTTGCGCGATGCAAAATGGTCAGACGGAAAAGCCGTGACTGCCCAGCAGTATGTTGATTCGTTTCAGCGTCTGCTGAAGAAAGAAAATGCTTTTGCGCAGGCTTCGAGCGCGTACTTTATCAAAGGGGCCGAAGCCTATAACACCGGCAAAGGCAGTGTGGCCGATTTAGGAGTGAAAGCCTTGGATGCGAGAACACTGCAAATCAGGCTGGCCTATGCTTATCCATCACTTTTGTCAGATATGGCAACCGTGATTTATTACCCAGTGCGCTTGGACAAGATTAACAAAGTCGGCAACAAAAAGTGGAAAACCGATGTGCAAGATCAAGTTTTCAATGGCCCGTTTAAATTGACGTCTTGGAAAAAGGACGACAAGATCACGCTCAAGAAAAATAAAACATACTGGAACGCTAAGAAAGTGAAGCTCCAGACCGTGAATTACACAACGGTGAAAAAACCATCAACGGTTCTTTCGCTCATGCAAAGTGGTCAGTTGGACGCACTATCTGCCTCAGGCAAGCTGATCAGCGATTTTAATCAACTCGCCAAAAGCAGCAAACTCGTCTCTCGAAAACAGAACGGTTCGACAACGAAAGTGTTGATCATGAATCAACACAACGGTGGAACCCAAGGACTTTTCAAAAATGTGAAGGTTCGTGAAGCTTTTTCCTTGTCAATTGATCGAACGAGCTATAACAAGGCAGTGAATGATGGTCGGGACAAGCTAACATACACGATGGTGCCGCAGTCGTCGGATGTGAGCGGGACCAATTATGGCGAGTATGTCGGCAATCCGTTGAAAACGGCACAGGCACAATACAACACGAAGGCGAAGCGACAAGCATTGTTGAAAGAAGGTTTACAAGAATTAGGGAAGTCGACTGATTTGACTAAACTGAACTTTGTTTATTTGACGCTTGGCAGTGATGATACGGCCACATGGTTGAAGCAAACGATTCAGGAAAATCTTGGTGTCAAAGTGACCGTCAAAACAGCACCTGATACTGCCAGCTTTATCCAAATGCGAAATGACAATCAGTACGATCTGCTGGCCAATGGCTGGTTAGCAACGGCTGATCCGAACGCCTACTTGAGCCTATGGAATTCTGGCAATGGATTCCAAAAATTCTTTGGTGGCTATAACAGCAAGACTTTTGATGATCTGGATGACCAATTAAACGGTAACCTCACGGCGGCACAACGATTAACGCTCTACAAGCAGCTTGAAAATCAGTTGGTTGCCAAGGACTTCGGTGTCGTACCATTGACCAACCCGCAATCGCGGATTTATATCAATAAGTCTGTCAAGAATCTCCAAACGACGGTCTTCGGCGGTACGTTTAATTACACTTACGCATCAAAAGAATGATGACTTTTTGATGCTGATTGACGTTGGCGGTTGGTGTCCATAGGGGTTTAAAGGAGATGTCAGTTTATGCGGCATGACGATGTCAAAAGGGGGCAATTAGCACCATGGTCAAATTGATTGTTCGACGATTTGTTGAATTGCTGATTGCTACTTTTTTAATCGCAACGGCTACATTCTTTATGGTCGCAGCAGTTCCGGGAGATGCGTTGAGTGCGCAAACCGACAAACTGCCAGCAGCTACCAGAGCACAGGTGTATCAAAATACGGGCTTAGATAAGCCAGTTTTGGAACGTTATGGTATCACGATGAACAACATGCTTCATGGTCAATTTGGTGAATCAATTTCTGATCCGTCAGTGACGATTAGCAGCTTGATTCGGGATCGCTTGCCCGCATCGGCTCGATTGGGCATTCAACAGATGCTGTTTGGCATTCCACTGGGGTTGTTACTAGGTATTTTAGCAGCCGTGTATAAAAATACATGGCTTGATCGGACGGTCACCATTGTAGCGCTTTTTCTGATGTCAATCCCAAGCCTCGTGCTGGGATTGTTGTTGCAAAGCTACTTTGGAGGCAAACTTGGCTGGTTTCCAATCATTGGTTGGCCCAGCGGCGACCAAACTTGGTGGGGCGGCTGGATTTATACGATTTTGCCAACCATTGCTGGCGGCGTGACTTACATCGCAATCTATGCCCGCCTTTTAAAAAATTCAATGGTGGATGTTGCCTCTAGTGAATATGTCATGACGGCTCGGGCAAAAGGACTATCAGAATCGCAGATAGTGTTGTACCACATTGTTCGCAATGCTTCAATTCCCATCATCACTTCTTTGCCGGTGACCTTGGCATTCGGCATCACGGGTTCAATTTTCATCGAAAGCATTTTTGTGATTCCTGGTGTCGGCCAATACTTCGTTACCGCCTTAAACAACCGCGATGTGCCCATCATCATGGGCGAAACCGTCTTACTGGCCATCCTCTACATTGTCACGATGTTCATCACCGATATGCTATACACCTTGGCAGACCCACGCATTAAATTATATGACAGAGCGTGAGCCAGCCCGGTTAGAAACCGGAGTGTAAGAGGCCTCAAGCGTGATGGCCGTACTTTGGCCATTGCGCTTGAGGTCCTTACACGGAGGTTTCTGGGCTGGCGAACGCGTTTAAAAAAGAGCGTGAGCTGACCCGGTTAGAAACCGGAGTGTAAGAGGCCTTGGGCGTGATGGGCCGTACTTTGGCCATTGCGCTTGAGGTCCTTACACGGAGGTTTCTGGGCTAGCGAACGCGTTTAAAAAAGAGCGTGAGCTGACCCGGTTAGAAACCGGAGTGTAAGAGGCCTTGGGCGTGATGGGCCGTACTTTGGCCATTGCGCTTGAGGTCCTTACACGGAGGTTTCTGGGCTAGCGAACGCGTTTAAACAAAGTGCCATTAAGGAGGCTAATCAACACATGGCCGCAAGCAATCAGGATTTTCAATTTTTTAAAAAAGTACCGACAGTTGGTAGTGAAGCTGCACCGGTTGTCTCTGACGCAACTTTTGATCAGTCAGGGGCAACGCCAGAAATCAATATCCACGATGGTGTGCCTAAAAGTGTTGGTTTCTGGGCCTCAGCGCGTCACAAGCTATTCAAAGATCGGTTAGCCATGTTCTGGACCGTGATTTTGATTTTAATTGTCATGGTTGTGCTTATTGGGCCAAAAATACAACACTATGATCCAAATCTAATCCGAGTTGACAGTCGGAATATTGGTCCGAGTACTGCGCATTGGCTGGGGACCGATCGACTTGGACGAGATCTTTTTACCCGTCTATGCCTTGGGGTTCAAGTGTCCTTATTGGTCGCTATTTTAAGTACGATCTTGGCGATTGGGTTCGGAACGATCTACGGCATGACTATGGCATTTTTTGGCGGCTGGGTGGATGAAGTGATGATGCGGATCATTGAAGTTTTCAATTCACTTCCGAGTTTGTTGATTACGATGCTGCTGATGATCGTGTTAGGCGACGGCGTTTGGACGATGTTATTTGCACTGGCAGTGACTAGTTGGTCGAGTTCAGCACGGCAGGCGCGCGGTTTGGTGATGCAATTGCGCGGGTTGGATTACGTGACGGCTGCAGTGATGTTAGACACCCCGCTATGGCGGATTATGACACGACATCTCGTACCCAACATGATGAGCATTTTGATTTTGGACATCGGTCAAAGCATTCCGCAGAATATTTTTGGTGAAGCAAGTCTAAGTTTCTTGGGAATGGGCATTCAGGCACCCAATACCAGCTTAGGGATTTTGATTTCAAATGGTCAGGATCAGATGTTGCAGCATCCCATGCAGCTTTATGTGCCGATTCTAGTGTTGGTTGCAATTGTTTTTGCTTTCAACATTGTCGGAGACGGCTTGCGGGATGCGCTTGACCCTAAATTCCAAAGCTAGGCTAATTTTAGCGCACATGACAGTAAGAGACGACCTTTGTCTCACCCAAAAGCTACTGGTATGTGCCTGAAATCAATGCGAAGAAAAGGAGGTTTTTTGAGTGATGCAGAAACATCATTGGCAAATTGTCGCAGGTGCGTTTGCTGGCCTTTTGTTGGTGACAACAGGCCTTGCACTGCGCCAAAACCATTTCCTGCTAGCCTTGTTGTGGGGGCTTCATCAAACCTTTTGGCTTCTTGCAGGCGTGACGGTGTTCTTGCTGGCTATGAGATTGATTTGGCATACTGAACGACCGCATGGCCATCTGACTGCACAGTTTATCAAACACTTACCGACAAATTTAGAGATGAGTGTGCTAACGGCGATCAATTTGTTTGGCGGCATTATCGTCGATCTATTTCTATATGAAAAGTAAGTGGTTAGCGGCATTGTTACCCCAGAATGCGATTGAAGGAAGTGAACTCATGGCGAACATCGTTACAGTTAAAAATTTAAAAGTCGTTTTTAATGAAGGCAACGAACAAGTTTATGCCGTTAACGGCGTGGATTTAAGTTTGCATCAAGGCGAAACATTAGCGCTGGTAGGCGAATCGGGATCAGGCAAGTCGGTGGCAACCCATGCTTTGCTGGGGTTGTTGGGCAAGGATGCTGTGGTGACTGCTGACGAGATGCTGTATGGCGAGAAGGATTTATTGCAGACGAGTCGGCGTCAGTACACCCATCTGCGCGGGCAAGAGCTGGGGCTGATTTTTCAAGATCCACTTAGCGGTTTGAATCCGACGATGCGCATTGGCCGCCAGATTGGCGAAGGCTTGAAGGTGCATCGCCATGTTCACGGTCACGCCTTGAAGCAGGCGGTGTTTGCGGCGATTGAAGATGTCGGATTAGCTGACCCAGCTTTGATTGCCCGCAAATATCCGCATGAACTTTCTGGCGGTCAGCGTCAACGCGCGATGATCGCCATGGCGCTGGTGATGCAGCCCAAAGTTCTGATTGCTGATGAACCGACTACCGCGTTGGACGTGACGTTGCAGGCACAAATTTTGGCGTTGATTAAAGCGCAAAAAGTCAAACATGATTTTAGTGTCATTTTCATCACTCATGACTTAGGCGTGGTCGCAAACATTGCGGATCGTGTGGCGATTATGTATGCGGGCAAAATTGTCGAAGTGGGGACAGCTAACGAGATTTTCTATCATCCCCAGCATCCCTATACTTGGGGATTGCTAGATGCCGTTCCTAGTTCAGATGATCAACGTGACCAATTGTTTACCTTGCCGGGAACGCCACCTGATTTGCATCAACCTATTAAGGGGGATGCTTTTGCTCCGCGCAATCCTTACGCAATGCCAATCGACTTTAAAAAAGAACCGCCGTTGTTTCAAGTATCGTCGACACATTTTGTACGCTCGTGGTTATTAGATCCGCGAACCCCACACTATCAGCCACCAGTCACTATTCAGAAACGTTGGGCGCGATTTGCTCAGTTGCATGCTGAACAAACAAACGATCCAGTAGTTGAAAGCCAGCAAGCGGGAGGTGTGCCAGTTTGACAGAACCGTTATTGACGATGAACGATCTAAGTGTCACTTTTTATAAAGGGCGGCAAGCAATCAAAGCCGTCGATCAAATTAACTTCACGATCAATGCCGGAACCACAGTCGGTTTGGTTGGCGAGTCTGGGTCAGGTAAGACAACAACTGGCCGCGCTATCGCTGGGATTGGTCCGATTTCCGGTGGTGATGTTCTTTTTGGCGGTCAATCGATCCGTCATTTCTCACATGCGGCGCGCAAAGACTTTCGCCGCCAGGTCCAGATGGTGTTTCAAGATCCGTTCGAATCCTTGAATCCGCGGCAAAAAGTGGTCGATATCATTGCTGAAGGCATCGACAATTTTCATTTGGCCACCTCGAGGGAAGTAAGGCTGGCGCAAGTTTTACGGCTGTTGACGCAGGTTGGTTTACCTGCAGACGCGATTAATCGTTTTCCCCATGAATTTTCTGGCGGACAACGGCAACGAATAGGCATTGCTCGAGCTTTGGCGGTACAGCCTAAGTTTTTAGTGCTTGATGAGCCGATTTCAGCGTTGGACGTGTCGATTCAGGCACAGATTGTCAATTTGTTGCGGCAAATTCAGCATGAACAACACTTAACCTATCTTTTTATTGCCCATGATCTATCGATGGTTCACTACATTAGTGATAAAATTGTGGTCATGTATCAAGGTCGCATCGTTGAGGTAGGCGATACAGATGCGATTTATTACCATCCGCTGCATCCTTACACGCAGACGCTGCTGTCATCGGTTCCGCAGGCTGATCCAATGCTTGAGCAGCAAAAACCGGTGTTGCACTTTGACCGGCAGGCGCTTGATCCGACTGCCTCACTGGTCGAAGCAGCACCGGCGCATTGGGTGTTAGCGCAATAAACGCGAGATGAAGGTGTTTAGCATGTTAAGTTATGTGATTGATGACGATTTTAAGTTGGCATTACCGCGTCCGCGGCTGGATTCAGCACCGCTCTTTGCAATTATCGATCAAGAACGCGATGATATCGGTCGATTTTTGCCTTGGGCGAATGGATTAAAAACGGTGGCCGAGGAAGCAGCGTTTTTGCGGAGCGTCAATGATCATTTTGGCCGTGAGGAGTCAATGAACTTGGTTTTATGGTATCGGGATGAGCCGGTTGGGATGATCAGCTTCAATCATTTTCGCCCGAGTGATGAAAGTGGTGATATTGGTTACTGGCTTAAAAAATCAGTTCGTGGTCGCGGCCTAGTGCATCAGGCGGTGTTGGCGATGTGTCGGATCGGTTTTGAAGAGTATGGCGTCAATAAAGTCATCATTCGCGCCGCTGTTGACAATGCACCAAGCAATGCCGTCGCTCAAAAGGCCGGCTTTCATCACGATGGCACCCATCGCGCCGGGGAAAAACTGGCAGATGGTTTCCATGATGAAAATGAGTATTCCTTACTACGCAGTGAGTGGATAAAACCACAATAAAACAGTGTCCCGCTATCGTTAAAACGCGGTGGGACGCTGTTTTTTTGTGGTTGCTAGGCAGAGCACATTATTTAGTTTCAACCCACTTTTCAAGCAGGTAAACATTCACTGCTGAGATCAGCAGAATGGTGACGATGAAGATTCCGATGCCGACGAGAACGCTTGAAGAACCTGTCAAAGTATTGCTGTCATAACCACCAAAGGGTAGTAAGAACAGGCGTTGGACCTGATCGAATATGAACGAAGCAACAATGATAACCACCAGATAGATAATCCATTGAACAAGGCGAATTCGAGTTTCTGGCAGGAACGCCATAATGGTCACTGATAACAAGTGAACGAGACTGATAAATGCCCAGATAAATATCCCTAAGACAATCAGGAATATCCCCATTTCGACTAACACGGTCATGGGATCACCCGTTGGTAAGTTGATACCCCAACGCGTCACTGCAAGTGCTAGTAAAACAACACCTTCGAAGGCAGCATATATCAGAAATGATAGGCAGGTTGCCAGCAGATTAGCAGTATAAAGTTTAAGGTTGGTGGTTGGCACTGATCGATAGTAGTTATTGACCCAAACACGCTCTTGAATGATCGCCAATCTAACAAAAAACACCAAACCGCCAATTACAGCATAAGCAAAGAGAAGGGTTAAGACAAAATCAACGGTGATTTTTGCTTCACCAGTGAACATCGCTAGTAGGATTGATACAACGGTCGCAACCAAAGTCACGATGAATGTTTTAAATGCTGTTAGTGAACGTTGCCGGGTCAAGGTTCGCATCATTGTCCATGTATTAGTCATTGTTGGTCACTTCCTTCATAGAAACTTTCATAATAGGCTTCAATACTCATACCGGTTTCTTCTCGCAGCTCTTCGGCATTTTTCTGTGCCACCACGTGCTTGTCTTTAATGATGACAACCTCATCCAACACATTGGCAACGTCGCCTACGTGATGATCCGAAATAATCACGGTTGCCGCTGCCGGTTTCCACGCAATCAAGTTACTGATGATCCGTTTGCGCGTCATGCTATCGATACCTTCAAAAGGTTCATCTAACAGATAAAGTTGGGTTTGACGGGCAAGAGTCAGCGCTGCGATCAGTTTTTTGCGGTTACCTTTTGACAGGGCCGCCAGCTTCTGGTGGGAATCAAGATCAAATGTTTTCAGGAAGTTAGCAAACTCGGCTTCAGAAAAATCAAGATACATGTCGGCATAATAAGTGGCAATTTGCTTGAGCGTTCGATTTGGGTTGACGCCATTTAACGATTCACTGAAGCTGCTTAGTTGTTTCCGTTCAACAATACTTTCTGATGAGCCAATTTGAATGGTGCCATGAAAAGTGGTCGCGACCCCGTTTAACAGTCGCATCAATGTGGTTTTGCCGGCACCGTTTGCACCTAATAAGCCGATGAAGTGACCTTGAACGAGGTCAAGATTCAAGTCGTCCAGAATCACTTTACGATTGCGTTTATAAGTCAATTGTTTGACTGTGATCATGTTAGTTGTCATGTTTTACCTCCTGCTCATCAACATAAGCGGCGAATGCGTCTTTCATTTCCTCATCACTTAAATTCAATTCTGATAGTTGGTGATAAAGGCGATCTAATTCTGTCGCAATGACGCGTTTTTTCATATCAATTAGCACTTTCATATCATTTGTGACGAAATTGCCGCGTCCCCGTTTTGTTTCAAGGACGCCTTCCTGAATGAGTTCAGTCAAGGCGCGCTGAACCGTGTTGACATTGACGGTTAGGTCTGCGGCAAGTTGCCGAACAGCCGGTAGTTGATCGCCTGATTTAAGTCGATCGGTGATGATTTCCTGATACAAGTATTGTTTGATCTGATAATAGATTGGGATCTTATCGTCAAATTCCACGGTGTGCCTCCTTACTAGTGTATTAGATTGCTAATACACTATACCAAGGATTTTGTGTTTTGGCAAGTTAATTCACTTAAATAGTTGATAGACGAAGCAAGAGCGTTTGTGGTTTTAATTTAGTGAGATCGTGTTAGAATGCAAAGCATGAAGCTTCAAATGAAGGCGAGGGCTTATGCTCATGAAAAAATGGATCAAAGTCATACTGGCAGTGGTCATCGTACTCATCATTAGTGGCGGTGCGTGGTTTTGGATGAATCGCGGGTCGGCACCGTCCACTGCGCGAGCAGCAGGTACGTACCAAACGCCAACATTGTTTGTTCATGGTTTTGGTGGTGGCTATGGATCGGAAAAAGATATGATTGCTGATCTCAGCAAACATCCCGGATATCAGCAAGTATTACGCTATACCGTCACCAACACTGGGCAATTGTCCGTGAGCGGTTCTTGGTCTGCCAGTGTGAAACACCCACTGATTGCCGTTGTCTTCAGCAGCGGCCGACCAGATGCGCCAACCTTAGGTAAAATTCTCAAACAACTGAAGAAACGTTATGGTATCAAGAACTTCAACGCTGTCGGGCACTCGGCTGGTTCGGCTGCTTGGGCAAACTGGGCAGTGACGGCAGATAAGCAGGGGATGCCACAATTGCGGCGACTAATCACGATTGCCGGGCCGTTTAACGGTTTTCCCGGTATGCCGGGAATGAACGGCGGACAGCATATTACCCTTGCTAAAGACGGCCGGCCTAACGTTATGTCTGATCGGTACAAACCTTTGTATGACAATCGCAGGTATTTTCCCAAAACCGCCGCCGTTTTGAATCTATTTGGCAACCTAGGCAAGGGGACAGATGGCCGAGTGCCAGTCAATTCAGCACGTTCCTTGCGGTATGTTGTTGCCGGGCGGGCGAAAAGTTATACTGAGCGCGAGATTACCAATAGCAAGGCGCAGCATAGCCAGCTACATGAGCACAACCCATTGGTGAATCGGTATCTGTATGAATTTCTGAATAATGGGAAAATTACGAACTGGTTTAATTGAATGAGACATTAAAAGGCCTTCGACAACTTGCTACCTGTCGAAGGCCTTTCGTGTTTTAGTCATGATGTCATTTTGTTAGAGATTGTATTGATGGAGCAGTTGTTGAAAGCTGGGACTTTTTTGGAGAAAAGCCATTTCGGGATCAGCGGTGAAGATTTGCAACAGTTGCCGTTGAGCTTCCTTGAGCGAGACCTGTTCCTTGCTTTTGGCTGGGGTCAAATGCTGCAATACCAGTGGCTGCGGTTGATTGAGATTGGCCAACACCTCTTTAATGATCGTAACAGCTTGATTTGGGTCATTACTAGCTTCTGCAACTTTCAACTGAGCTTTGAGCGTATAAGGATTGGAGATAGGGATCAGGTTGTCTATTTTTTGGCTCATGTCAGCATACCGTTTGGCAACAGCAAGCTGGTGATCAGCAAGACCAACTTGAGTGAGTACATTCAGAATAAGCGAGACGGCCCCCAAGCCAGTACCAAGCAACTTTTCGCCGCTAATGTAAGCATCCATGAGTTGACCGCGCTGTAATTTCAATTTTGGCTCCATGGCGTTATAGGCGACCACTTCAGGAGGTAACAGCGTCAATTGCTTCTCGGCAGCATCAAAATCTTTTTCCTTGAGGTACAGGTAAAAGAGACTTTGGGCCGCTACTTGTGCCTGTGGCAGATCAGTGCTCTTTTCCGCAGTTTGATAAATGGCAACAATTTGTTGATACACTGAAGGCCAGTCTGCTTCAGGTATTTGACTTTTCAGACTTTGTAAAAAAGCCGCAATCATCAACTGCAAACTATTCATTGACGGGTAATGTGCAATCTGCGCTTCGGCGAGATCAACGGCCGCTTGCCATCCGGCATCTTTGGCAGTCGTCATCAGTTTTTCGTACAGGTGGCGACTCTCTTCTGGATCCATCGTGACACTGAAAGTAAGCAGCGTATTAACATCCGTGCCTAAAATGCGAGCCAACGCTGGCAGCAAGGTAATGTCAGGATATGACACCCCTTTTTCCCATTTACTAACAACTGGGGCCGAAACGCCAATTTTGTTGGCGAGTTCCTCTTGCGTGAGTCCTAAAGCTAGGCGCCGTTCGCGAATCACTTGATCAATATGCATGATCGTTCACCCCTTCCTTATTCACCTTCATTATCGTTGCCAAGGTGAAGGAAAACAATCGCGCTGTTTTCAAGTTTGACACAGAAAAAATAACTGTTGGTTAGGTTAGTTGAATTGCGTTACCAAACCTGGGCCACCGCCATTATCAGGAGCATGATCCCAAGAATTGGCCGCAAGATAGCTGTCAGCAGGCGCGGATCGAAGCGATTGAGAATACGCGGGGTAATCGCGGCACCAACCAGCGATCCTAACATCAATAAGCCGCCGACCTGCCAGGCAATCGTGCCTTGGGTGGCGTGCAAAAGACAGCCAATGACTGACAAAGCAACTAAAGCGTACGAAGAAGTCGCTGCCGCATGTGGCATGTCGAGCCCCATTAACATGAGACCGGCCATGATCGGGCCGCCACCGCTTAATCCGGCAACACCAACCATGAGGCCACTAATTGCGCCGAGGACATAGGCGAACCACGCAGGTTGGGTGGCTTTTTTGACTTTGCGCGCGAACGATTGACGTAACATTTGGACACCGAGCACTACAAAAATGACCGCGATCGCCCATGAATAGACGACTTCGGGAATATGTGGCGCTGCAAGACTGCCAATAATCGTGGCAGGCACGGCGGTCATCAGGATTTCGTTACCCGCGTGAAAACGCATATTCCCTGTACGATAATGGCTGTAACACCCAACCGCCAAGGCCGGAATGGCGGTAAATAGCGATGTCGCCGCAGCGGTGCCGGGTGACAGATGCGCGACGCCGGTCATGATGCCAAGGTAAAAAGCACCGCCACCGCCGCCCATTGTCATAATAAATGCCCCGACCAAAAAGCCGAGGAAAAGCAAGATGATTGTCATGTGTGATTCCTCCGTTAACTAATGCTTCTATCGTATCGCATTTATGGATGGAAAGATTGTTAAAATGGCTGCTATTTCAGGCCGCTTTCATAAGCCCTTTTAAAATTCGACGTTGTTACTGAAAATATTGCGTCTTATGATAGAAACCGAAGGGGATTGATCATGGCGAAGACAACGATTGAAGTAAAAGAAACTAATGCTCGGCACGCATTGCTTGTGATCAGCATTGTAGCGCTCATGTCATTTTTTGGGGTGTTAACGGAAACTTCAATGAATGTCACTTTTCCAACTTTGATGCATGATTTTAATGTGTCTTTGACGACCGTCCAGTGGGTGACTTCGGGCTATCTTTTGGCCGCGGCGCTAATCATGCTGAGTTCTGCTTACATGAAAAGAAGATTTACCAACCGACAGCTGTTTGTGACGGCAGCATTGCTGTTCATTATTGGCGACTTGATGTGCGCACTGGCACCAGTGTTCTGGGTGTTGCTTGCGGGCCGGCTGGTTCAAGCAGGTTGTGTCGGTTTGTGTAGTCCTCTGATGGTCAATATTATTTTGGATACGGTACCGACAAGTAAACTTGGTACCTACATGGGCGTCGCGAACCTCATTATTCTGATTGGACCGGCGCTTGGACCAACCTTTGGCGGTGCCGTGGCAAACTTCTTTGATTGGCGAATGATTTTCTGGAGCACCTTGCCGTTTGCAATTTTGTTACTTGTGCTGGGACAGGGAAGAATCAAACAATACACGCCAACTTCAGATTTTGCTTTTGATTGGCTGCGTTTTACGGCTCTCGGTGTGGCCTTGATCAGTTTGACCGTTGCATTGAATGGTGTCAGTGATCGGAAATGGTTAACTGCGTGTGTGGGTTTATTGATCGTGGTTGCAGCCATGACAGTTTTCGTTTGGTTGTCAAATCATCACGCCAAAACTTTGTTTAAGTTGGATGTTTTCCACGATCCAGGGTTCCTATACAGTTTTCTGCCATATATTCTCTTGCAGTTTTCGAATGTTGGAATTAATTTTTTGCTGCCAAACTATGTGCAAACTGTTGACGGGGCAACTGCTTTTATTGGCGGGTTAATTCTCTTGCCTGGCAGTGTCTTCAATGGCCTTGGTCAGCCGGTTTACGGTTGGATGTTAGACCATTTTGGTGGACGGTTGCCGTTATTTCTTGGCAACACGCTATTTACGCTCGGCGTGCTCGGCTTTACGATTTTTGGCCGCCACATCAGCGTACTTTGGGTCACGATCTTGTATCTGATTTTTGCCATCGGCCGTTCCATGGCTTTTGGCAACAGTACAGCATATGGCTTGAAAGTCATCCAACCTGATGATCAAAGCGACGCAAATGCCTTATATAGCACAGGGCAGCAAGTGACAGGTTCAATGGGGACTACCGTTTTAGCTGGCATGATGACGGCTGTTACTGTCCCAGGCTTGTCTCACGCCCAAAATGTTGGGATTGGCAGTCAGCTGGCTTTTGGCCTGCTACTAGCGATTGGCATCTTAAACTTCTGGTTGTATGCTCGTCTGTTCAAGCTGACAAGTACAAAAAAGGTTGAATAAGGTAAGGCATTTCTGGTTTATGATCTAAAAAACCGCCTGTACTGAATCAGATCAGTGCAGGCGGTTTTTTTAATCTATCAGCTGACGTCAACTTTCATCTGGTAAAAAGCCGTGTTCGACAATCAATAACTGGCGTGCCATCGTCTCAACCACGGACTGCAGATCTTCAAACTTGCGATAATGGCCACTGGCAATGAGTCTGGTGGTGACCGCTGTTTGTTGGGCGATTAAGGCAGAAACGACACCGAAAACGTCATCGACTGACAGGCCCTCACGACGAGGCAGCTGTTCAATTTTCTCGCGGAAAATGCGATCGGCTTCAGCGGATATGGCAGTTGTTTCTTGCTGCACTTGTTGTCGCAACGGTTCGGGAAAATGCGGTAAATCAGCATAGGCTTGCATCATCAAGCGGTATTCAGCCGGGAATTTGAATTGCAGTTTCAACTCATACTTAACTGCAGTGGTCATCATGGCAGCCAAGCCAGGGGCATTCTACCACTTTTTTGGGTCCATGTGATCATAAATCCGATGATAGGCATATTTGAAAGCGTCAAGATACAGCGCTTGTTTATTGCCAAAATAATGGAAGAGCAAGCCCTTAGATACTTGTGCTTGGTTGGCAATCTGATCGGTTTTGCTCTTGATGAAGCCTTGCTGGCCGAAAATTTCCGTCGCTGTTTTGAGTATACGGGTGACTTTTTCGGGATCTGTCACAACATTTTTCATAAGCTCAGATCCTGACGACGATAACCGGCAATACCAAGAATAAATAATACTATAGCGCTAACAACCATCACGATTAGCCATGTTTGATCAACGTTTTCAACCGGTACATTGGCAATCCAGTACATTGGCAATCCAGCCAAAAGGTGTGAAGTTGCCTGCGTGTTTTGGCAAATCAAACAATCCCCGGAAAATTTGAACAATCAGACCGGCTCCCATATACAGCCAGAATAAACTGCTTAAGCGTGGCCACAGACCGACTAGTGCGATGCCAAGGGCGATAAACGATATCACAGCCGGAACGCTAGCCGCAAATAGGCGACCGAGGTACTTGAGCGGCAACGGGTGACTGAGAACAGTGTTCCCAGTGAAGAACAAGGCCAGCAGCCCGGCAGAAAGGACGAACACGCCTGCCAGCAGACCAAAACAATAATAGCTGACACTGATCGTGGTTCGCGTTGGCTTTTCGGCATGAATGACGCTCAAGTAACCAAGGTTGTCATCGCGTTTGAGTCGGAATGCTACTTGGACGCCAGCAGTCACGGCTAATGCGACGAAAATGCCGAGATACATGCCTAAGAATGACAGGACCATGGTCTGATTGGCAGCGTTGATTTGGCCAACATCTAGTATTTTACGATAAAGCGGATTCGTTTTAAGAATGTCGCCAACGCCGCCGAGCACACTACCCATGACGCCGCCAAACACCACGGCGCCGATTAACCACCCAGCAAATAATCCGCGCTCAGTTCGCCACAGTAAGGCAGGGATCGAGCGAAGCCAGCCGGCAGCTTTGGCTCGGCCGGTGCGTTCAGCAATAATCCCGGCGCCCAGATCGCGGTTGCGGGCAATCATGGTGGCGCTGGCCGCAAGCAGAATGCTGACCAGTAAGGCCAAACCTAAAGCCCAGACGTTGTTATCAGTATAGAAGTTTGCTTTTTCGAACCAACCAATTGGTGATAACCACGTCAGATTTTGATGCTGGATATCGGTGACCAGCCGAACCAAATAAGCGGCAGTCAGTACCATGTAGCTCAACATATTGGCTGTACGTGTGTTATTGGTTAGTTGCGCGAATAGCAACGCAATGGCTCCGAATAGCAAGTTGGCGATCACCATCCCCAGTGAAAACAGGAAGTCACCGTACAAGTCAGTACCACCCATGTTGACAGCGGCCAACGAGACAAAATAGAGGATACCCATTATGGCACTGTCGATGAGAAGCTCAAGCGAAGCGGCGGTGATGGCAGCCGTTCGCCCAACATTGCGAGCGCGAACCATTTCGAGCAAGCCACTTTCTTCTTGACCGCGGGTGTTGCGAATCATCAGCGGCATAACCCATAAGGCCTGCAAAATAATCATGAAGACGACCATCACACCAGCAAACACAATCGCTGTGTTATACGTGTCCACCTTTGGCATCGCGCCAAACATTGCCGCCATGCCCGGCGCTCGCAGCATTTTGACAATCTCTTTAGAGCCCGAGGCCCCGCCTGCAAAGGCTGCTTCCAATTTGCCAGCACCACTGGCAATCATCATGATCAAAATGACAAGCCAGATGAGTGAAAATTTTAGATTTTGTTTGAGGTTTGCCCGAAGCAGATAACCTGCGTTCCGATTACTGTGCCGCATGAGTCTCACCTTGCTTTCCATAATAACGCAGAAACAAATCTTCAAGCGTAGGCGGCGTTGATTGCATGTCGACCACGGTGTTGGCGGCCAGTGTGGTCATGATGGTGCCAAGCGCGTCTCGATCAGCGGTGAAAACCGCCTTGGTGTGCTCGGAATCGCGATAAGTGAGGTCGTGAACGCCAGCTTGCTTTGCCAAAGCAGTCATTGGGGTAGCGGTGGTGACTTCAATTTTGATCCGCGATAGATGCCGTAATTGATCAAGATTGCCGCTCTCAATCACACTACCATCACGGATGATAACAATTGAATCACACATTCGCTCGACTTCGGACAAAATGTGGCTTGATAGCAGCACACTTTTACCGGCTCTTTTCAGTTTTAAAACTTCTTGCTGGAAAGTCTGTTCATTTAATGGATCAAGCCCAGAAGTGGGTTCATCAAAAATATACAAATCGGCATCTTGCGACAACGCAGCAATTAACGCTACTTTTTGACGATTGCCTTTTGAATAGGTACGAGCTTTTTTCTTCGGATCAAATTCAAAGGCCTTGATTAGTTCATCGGTCTTTTGATTATGCTGGCGGCCATTTAAACGTAGCAATAGGTCGATAATTTCGCCGCCAGAAAGATTTGGCCATAAATAAACGTCCCCAGGAATATAGGCGATGCGTGGATGAATCGCCGCATCATCCCGCCAGGCATCTTTGCCGAAGACGGTCACTGAGCCGCCACTCTTTTTTAATAAGCCTAAAATAACTCGAATGGTCGTGGATTTGCCGGCCCCATTAGGTCCTAGAAAACCCAGAACCTGACCGGGTGCCAACGTGAAACTGACATCTTTTAATGCGGCAAACTTGCCAAAGTTTTTTTGAAGATGGTCAAGTTCGATAATAGCTGTTGTCATTTTTGTCATCCTCCTTAAGGTCAAACTTGAAACACGTTTTAATATGTCGGTGTCTGATCAACCTTTTCGCCTGCAGTATAGTCGCGATTGACTGGCTAGTCAACGGAATATTGACTCGTCAGTCAATTTTTTGGTGTGGTGATTGAGAGGACGAGAGGAGCTGAAAATCGGTACAATCTAGGTGATTGCTAACAACGAAAAGTGTGAGCCATAATTCTCTCACAAGACTTGTGATTCATTAAATTCCGAATAGTCGCTAGGAAGGTTCTAGGCTAAAATATACTTGCCGTGCCAAACTCCGCAATCTCCGGCCAGCTGGGGTGGCGACGCGTAGCTAGAGCGGAGACGGCGCTTCGAGCCCGCAAAGCCCGCGGTCTCGAAGTCGCCTAACAACATCAGCTCCACAGACCGTCGCTGTGTTGTTTGCACGGCTGAGCCCCATCTGGCCTACGATTGCTCCGCCTTGGCACTACGTTCTTTAAAGTCGCACTAAATATGCCACGAGAAGTCAAAAAGGAACAACTTTCCGATTTTGCAGGAAAAAGTGTTCCTTTTTTTGTTTGGCTGAGAATTATGTATCAGCCTCTGCGGCAGGATTTTATCGGCAGTGGGATAAGTTTAAGATCAACTTTCCGGGAAAAAGCCTTGGTGTTTCAAGACTTTGAAGAGATCGCCGCGTTTTGCCGGTGTGGTCCTGGCAGCGCCAATCGAAAGATCGGTATAGCTTTCTTCGCGCGGATCGCCGCGGCGAGTGGTGTAATAGTGGCTAACAGTGCGGTCAAAGTCAGTCATGGCTGTCGGTGAAGGGACAGGTTCATCATAGTGGTCTGTGAAAGCAACCAATTGCTGTGGCATCCGTGGCTTTTCGTCGGGATCATCGTCGGGAAAACCAATCGCCAGACCAAGTAGTGGAAAGGTGTATTTAGGCAGATGCAGCAACTCAATCAGGGCCTGCGCATCATTTTGAATACTGCCAAGGGTTACCGTTCCGAGGCCAAGACTCTCGGAAGCGACAACCATATTTTGTAAGGCAAGTGTAGCATCGGCACTCGCCTGCAGAAACTTATCCATTCGGCCAAGACGATCCAGTGATTGACCAGCAGCTGCTGTCAGTTTCGCAACGCGATTGAGGTCTGCGATGAAAATGAACAGTTCACCATTGCCGTTCAAATAGGTCTGCGTGCTGATTTTAGCAATTTGTGCACGAATTTCAGGATTGATAATGTGAATAACCGAAAACAACTGCAAGTACATTGAGGTCGCTGTATGTTGCGCCACATCCAGCAATGTTCGAATAGTGGCGCTGCTTAAATGCTGCGGCTTGAACTGGCGGATGGAACGATGGTGCAGTTGGTGACGAAGGGTGTCATTGAGATCCAAGTGGGGGTCACTCCTTTGGGTTGATTGGGATTAAGGCTATTTTACATTAAAAAACGAGGCAACTTGCCTCGTCACGAAATTAATCACGGCATCTTATCTATCTGGGTCATGCCTACGCTCTCGGCGAATGAACCACCAAGAAACTAGTCCTATCAAAATTGCAAAAATTGCCAGACCAACCCAGAGCAACCACTGCCAAGCACCTAAATGAATTTTTGCCGTCATAATTTTGCGGGTGAATGGTAAATGGACGAGCAGACCCAGTAGTAAATAACCCATCGAATAAAAGTAGAGGAACAACTTGATTCCAGTGGGGCGAGAGAAGAACGGTAGCAACGCACCAACAATCAAGCCACTGACAATTAGAATGAACGAAATTTGCGGTGAAATTGTGAGTTGCCAACTTGTTTTAAAAAAGAAAAGCAATCCCACTGTGCCAGCAAAAATGGCACCACCACCAATGAAAAAGCCTACTTTTTGAGTGCGTGATGGTGTGGTGAATGCGTTACTGCCGACTATCCAGAGAAGGCTCCATGTCGCTATCAAAATGATGATGCTCACAAATAGAAGATTACCACCATCAAGCTTTACCTCGGAAGTCGTCAGGCTAGGCAGCAGCGTGAGAAGGATTAACATCATCATTAACTTCAAATTAAACCAAACAAAGTCAACAATATTTATGGGAATTGCTTTCAGCATCTCTGTCCCCGTTTGCGCGGGATCTTTCCCAAAATACGTTTCAGCATCCATGCCATTCTGTTGTGCATCAATCAAGTCTTGAAGAATGGCCATTAAGTTTTCTTCAACAATATGATCATCGCGAAACAGCGTATGAGCACGCATATAGACGATTAAGTCTTCATAATAATGGCGACTTTCCACATTAAGCTGTTTTCGCAATTGGTCATTTTCATCAATTAATCGCTGTGTTTCCTGCTTCCGTTGTTTCATGGCTTGTCCTCCTCGTTGATGAGCTGATCGACATGGTCTTTCAGTTGTGACCACTGCTGTTGAAAAGTTTGACGCGCAGCCATACCCTCTGCTGTGACGGCGTAGTACTTGCGGCTGGGGCCGTCAGGTGAGGGACGCAGATGACTGATTAACAATCCTTTTCTCTCCATTGTCATCAGGAGTGGGTAAATCGTGCCTTTGGGAATATCAACAAAGCCAAAATCGTTAAGCGCCTCACTGATGGCATAGCCGTAAAGCTCTTCTCGGGAAAGCAGAATTAACAGGCAGCCTTGAAGAATCCCCTTGAGCATTTGGCTATTGGTATCTGTTGCCATCACATGTACCTCCCAACTAATATGTATTGCCTACTAGTAGTATAAAGAGCGTTGACTAGTATGTAAAGCAAAATAGTTGAAGCCTGAAAACTATTTGTTAACTGATCTTAAGTGATTGGCTCAGCGTCACCAGCATGAGCATCGTTTGACATCCAGTCAAAGCCAAACCGGAAAAGCCGATACATAAAAAAACAAGGCTTATTTGCCCTGAAAAGAGGTGTCGCGATATAATGAAAATAATAACAGGGTGGAGTGATATCGGATGAAAATTGGTATGATCGGATCAGGCAATGTCGGACAGGTTCTGACGCAACTTTTCGTGCAAGCAGGCAATGAAGTTGTCATCGCACATCGGGGTTCAGTCGATGCGCTAGAGGATTTAGCGCGCGTTCTAGGAGCAGAAGCTGGCACAGTTGAACAAGCCGAAGCACAAGAAATTGTCGTCTTGGCAGTGCCTTTTTTGGCTATTAAGGCTTTACCGGAACCATTGGCTCAAGATCCGATCATCATTGATGCCACCAATTATTTTCCTGATCGCGATGCGTGGATTGCTGAGATTGAACGTCATAAAAAAACGACGTCTCAGATTGTCGCCGAGCATTTTCAATCAAGTAAAGTGGTCAAAGCTTTTAATACAATTGGGATGACCGTTCTCGCTAGGCTGGCACAACCTGAACAACCAGTTGATCGGATTGCGGTACCGTACGCTGGTGACGATGAACAGGCGAAAAAAGTGGTGGCGTCGTTAATCTGGACGATTGGTTTTGAACCGTTTGATCTAGGCGGTTTGGCTACGAGTTTTCCGGCGCAGGCAGATGGCCCGCTTTTTCTGGTCAACGAAACCGCCCCGGTGTTGCGCCAACATCTGAATCCCGAATAAGCTGAGGAAGGCTGTCAGTAGAGCATCTTTTTAACCATGTTGTACCAGACTTCGCCAGCATGAGTAGAGGCAGCACGACCTTCATTTTGAAAGCCTTGATGTTCGTAAAAAGGGATCAACCGTTGTAGACAGGTTAAGGTGATCGCTTGGCGGTTTTGTGTACGTGCGATCTGGGTTAGTTGCTCAAGTAATTGAGAGCCGACATTTTGATGACGATGGCGCGGGGATACAGCGAGGCTTAAGACAGCGATGTACGGATCATCGGGCCGATTGGGCTGACTAGTACTGAAAAGATCATCTGTAATCGTTGGTTGATCAGTTGCTGGCCCGACTACGTAACCAACAATCGTGCCACCAGCGCGGGCAACAATGAAGGTGTCCGGATAGTTGGTAATGCGTGATGCCATGCAGGTTCTAGTGGCGGCCTCTTGTGGCGTAAATCCTGCTGTTTCGATAGTCATGATCGTATCAAGGTCGTTCAATTGTGCTTTTGAAAAATGCAGTTTCATCGTTTTCTCTCCTAGTTAAGGTTAAAGGGTGTAAAAGGGAACGGACAATGATGGATAAGCGATTAGTCAAGATTAGCAAGACGTTAAGCATGCTCTTGCGCCACCATCCAGAAAAGTTGGGCTTGGTGTTAGATCAGTATGGTCGGACAGATTGGAAAACATTGGTGCGACGCTTCAATGCGCATTATCAAATGCATCTTGATCGCCAAGTCTTACAAGCTATTATGGCACAAAGCACTAAAAAGCGATTTGCATTGGAAGGAACAACGATTCGGGCGGTTTACGGTCACAGTGTGCCAGTCATGCCGCTCACACCAGCAACTGAACCACCGCAGTGGCTGTATCATGGTACCTCACATCAGGCGGCTACTGTGATTGCTAAGGAAGGCTTACTGCCGATGAATCGGGATTTTGTGCATCTGTCTGAAGATGTCGCCACTGCTCGGCAAGTCGGTGCCCGTCATGACACTCATCCAGTTATTTATCGCATTGCCGCCCGTGATGCAGCCAAAAACGGGATCCTCTTTTATCCCACGAGCAGTCGTGTGTGGCTTGTTTCTGAGCTGCCAGCAAGATTTTTACATCATCTAACTTCATACTTTCGAAGACCGTAAAATGTTTTTCAATGACAGATTACGGTCGTTTTTTTATGTTAGTATTAGGCATACTTAAAAAAGGAGGTATCACGATGAAAGCCGATGAACCCGATGATTTACGGTTAAATCCGAAACAGTTCGCGAACCTTGTTGTTGAATCGCACCAAGTGCCTGACGACAAAGATCCAGAGACGATCGTCAAGCGAAAACTGACGCTCTATCTGACTGCATATTACTTAGCAGAGCGATTTAATGAGCTGCAACAGACGACCTTGAGCCATGCACCATCGCGGAAAAATTACCAGGAGTTGTTAAAAAAGCTCGAAGAAGAACGTTTCCAAGACTGGTAGACTGATACAGAATTACGCGCCTGTATTAGTAGTATGTGAATATATGAACATCACGCCAGCATTATCTTTTTCCAAAGATGATTCATAACTGATGGACGCCTCCATTGACTTAAAAAGCTAATTTTAAGCCAATGGAGGCGTTTTCTATTTTTCTTGACATTTTTCTTATCGGAAGATCAGTGATTGTTCTTTTAGTGTTCTAAACGGGCTAAAGAGGCGATTTCGTGACGATAATCACGTACTATGACGGTAGAGACAAAAACTTATGAAAAGAGGTTGGGACTATGTTACTCACCGTCATTGCTTACGCCATGATCGTGGTCTTTATGTATGTCATCATGACTAAGAAACTTTCACCATTTACTTCCTTGGTTATGATCCCCCTGCTGTTTGCGATTATTGCGATGGTGGCCGGGGTGGCTAATAAAGGTACGATCGGCGATTTCGTGTTGAAGGGACTCACAACAACTGCCAACACGGGGATCATGCTCTTATTCGCAATTCTGTACTTCTCAATTATGTTAGACGCTGGTTTGTTTGATCCAATTACTGCCCGGATGATCAAAATCGCGAAGGGCGATCCGATGAAAGTCCTGATGGCAACCGCGATTGTTGCGATGGCCGTGTCACTGAACGGGGACGGTACGACGACAACTTTGATCTGCTGTTCCGCATTTATTCCAATCTATAAAAAGCTCAACATGAACATGATGAACTTAGGTGTTTTGATTATTTTGCAGAACACCATCATGAACTTACTGCCTTGGGGCGGCCCAACTGCCCGAGCAATGGCCGTGTTGAAAGTTGACGCTGATATTCTGACCTATCTGTTGCCAGGTATGATTCTTGCCTTAGCGTATGTTGTTTTCTACGTTGCACCGCGCATGGGCCGAGCAGAACGGAAACGGTTGGGTGTCCGAGAGTTAACGGATGCTGAAATCGATGAAATGACTTCCGTTGTCGACCCAGAAGTTGCTGAAATTCGGCGCCCAAACTTATTCCTTTTCAATGGTATTTTGACAATCGTCTTGATTGCTTGGTTGGTTGCAAGTTCCTTCATTAAAGCCATTGCAATGCCACCATTGTTGTTGTTCTTAGTTGGAACCTGTATCGCTTTAATGGTCAACTATCCGAAACTGGGCGACCAAAGCAAGCGGATCGGTGCCAACGGTGGCGATGCTGTCCAAGTTGTTATTCTTGTTTTCGCTGCTGGTGTCTTCATGGGTCTGTTCCAAGGTACTGGGATGGCCGAAGCGCTGGCCAAGAGTTTCACTTCCATTATTCCTGATTCATTGGCTGGCTTCTGGGGACTTGTCATTGCTTTGATTTCAGCACCAGGGACCTTCTTCCTGAGTAACGACGGCTTCTACTTCGGAGTGATGCCGGTTCTGGCTACAGCCGGTCGAGCATATGGGTTTACCAACATGCAGATGGCGCTGGCTTCCTTGATGGGTCAGGCGTTCCACTTACTGTCACCATTAGTTGCCTTCATCTATCTATTACTCCGGTTAACCGGTTTGGACATGGGTAAATGGCAGCGCGAAGCTGGTAAATATGCGTTAGGTGTGTTCGCTATTTTCGTTGTCACGGTGATGTTATTCGGTCACGTGCCATTCTACCTGCCGCAAAAATAACATCCTAACTGAAAAATACACCGAAAAGCCAATCATGATTGGCTTTTCCCCGTACTATATAACTTATCAACAAGAAAATATTGCGAGGAGGTGTCCAGATGTTTAATTGGCTGCGGCGACGAAAGCAAACACCGTCTACAAAAGAACAAGTGCCACCCCAAATGTCAGCACCGGCCGCGCCGGTTGATGATGATTGGATTGATGTCCCAAACTATTTAGCTGTTGATCCGGCATCAGAACTGCCCGTCAGTCTGATTGCCGCAGCAGTCACAGCCGATACAGCTCCTGATGCGCAGTTAGTGCTGAGGCATCTGTATGTCGAGAATTCTGAAGCAAAACGCGTCGGCTTGATCGCCAGCGCCATTGCGGCTGGTGATGGCCATGCCAATTATGTGGTCAAGTCAATCAAGAAAAAGGTGGAATGAAGAAGATGTTGAGAAAATTCAAGATCACGATTGATGGGAAAACCTATTTGGTCGAAATGGAAGAAATTGGCGGTGCGCCAGCCGCCCAGCCTGCGCCGGCCGCACCAGCGGCAACGCCGACACCGGCACCGGCCGCACCAGCTGCGCCAGCACCTGCAGCTCCGGTTGCGCCGACTGGGGAAGGTGAAGTTGTCACTGCACCAATGCCAGGCACGGTCACCAAGATTTTGGTTAAAGACGGTGATGCAGTCACGGAAAATCAGCCGCTGATGATTCTGGAAGCCATGAAGATGGAAAACGAAATTGTGGCGCCTAAGGCAGGTACCATCGGCCAGGTGTTTGCAACACTTAACCAGAATGTCAATTCCGGCGACAATCTCATCAGCATTATTTAAGGAGGAGGGATGGCATGGAAGCGCTCATTCACGGAATCACCACGATCACATTAGGTCAAATCGCCATGATGCTGATCGGCGCGCTCCTGATGTATCTGGGAATCAAAAAAGAATATGAACCAACCCTTTTAGTTCCCATGGGCTTGGGCGCCATTCTGGTCAACTTTCCAGGAACAGGCGTCTTGACCCAAGTTGTTGGCGGCACCAAAGCAGAAGGGGTGCTTGATGTTTTATTCAAAGCCGGTATCAATACGGAACTGTTCCCACTGCTAATTTTCATCGGGATCGGCGCCATGATCGATTTTGGACCGTTATTACAAAACCCATTTATGCTACTGTTCGGTGCAGCAGCACAGTTCGGGATCTTTGCCACCGTTTTTGTTGCTGTCTTCTTCGGTTTCAATATCAAAGAAGCGGCTTCAATTGGTATCATCGGTGCCGCAGACGGCCCGACTTCGATTTTCGTTTCGAACCAACTTGCGCCAAATCTGTTAGGGGCCATCACAGTCGCTGCGTATTCGTATATGGCATTGGTGCCGATCATCCAGCCAATGGCCATCAAGGCAGTGACCACAAAGCATGAACGCCGGATTCGGATGACTTATAAGGCAGAAGGCGTTTCAAAGACGACAAAAATTCTGTTTCCAATCATTATCACGATTATTGCCGGGTTTATTGCCCCGATTTCCTTACCGTTAGTTGGGTTCCTGATGTTTGGTAACCTGCTGCGAGAATGTGGGGTGCTCGATCGGCTGTCTAACACCGCGCAAAACGAATTGGTCAATATTGTGTCGATTCTGCTTGGGCTAACGATTTCCGTTAAATTGCAAGCTGATCAATTCTTGAACATTCAAACGTTGATGATCATTGCTTTTGGATTATTCGCCTTCATCATGGACTCTGTCGGGGGTGTATTGTTCGCCAAATTATTGAATCTTTTCCGTAAAGATAAGATTAACCCAATGATCGGGGCGGCCGGCATTTCCGCTTTCCCAATGTCGAGCCGAGTGATTCAAAAAATGGCAACCGATGAAGATCCACAGAATTTTGTTTTGATGTATGCCGTTGGCGCTAATGTTTCCGGCCAAATCGGTTCTGTCATTGCCGGCGGACTGTTACTATCATTCTTTGGCGCATAAGAGCGTGAGCCAGCCCGGTTAGAAACCGGAGCATAAGTGGCCTCAAGCCAAACTGGCTGGGTCTTGGCCAGTTTGGCTTGAGGTCCTTATGTGCAGGTTTCTGGGCTGGAGATCGCGTTTAGACCCACGCAGGTTACTGCGCTGGTGAGCACGTTAAAAAGGGAGGTACTTCCATGAAAATTGACCCAGTTGCCGTTGAACAAGCGGGTGAATTGATGCTGATCGGTATGGGCGGCGTTTTCATCGTATTATTCATTATTTATATCGTGGCGAAGTTATTACTGAAATTTGCCCCAGCTAAAAAAGCGGCGAAGTAACATGGCAACTTTAAAACGAATTTGGCTGGCATTGAATCCGCAAGAAGCAGCAGCATGGCAAGCCTTGCTGATGACTGCCGGGTTAGCTGCAGATCGTCAGGTTGACTATACAGTTGGTATTTTTGAAGGAGAAACGTTACTGGCAACTGGTTCGCTTTCCGGTAACATCATCAAGGAAGTGGCAGTTACACCGGCAACCCAGCATGAAAACTTGTTGGCACAGGTAATTCAGGCATTACTGGATCGGCTTGACGATGATGGTGTGACCCACAGCTTTGTCTATACCAAACCGACCACCGTTAAATTTTTCCTGTCATTGGGCTTCAAGCAACTGGCAGCAACCGATGCTGTTGTGTTACTTGAACGCGGTTATCCCAACTTGACCGATTATGTTGCTTCGTTAGAAAAGCAGCGGCGGCCAGAAAAACCAGCGGCAGCGATTGTCATGAATGCCAATCCGATTACGCGTGGCCATGCCTATTTAATTGAGGCGGCGGCCAAAACCAACCCGGTCGTTTACGTTTTCGTCCTATCAGCGGAACGGTCTCTGTTCACAGCCGATGAGCGGTTGGCGCTAGTTAGAAAAGTTGCCGCTCGCTGGCCAAACGTCGTGGTGTTGCCAACCAATGACTATATGGTCTCAAATACTACTTTTCCGAGTTATTTTCTCAAAGAACGGGCAGATGCCGATGTGGCTGCTGTCCAAGCTCGGCTGGATGCCGCGCTTTTTAAACAAGCAATTGCACCCGTATTGGGGATTACTCGTCGTTATGTCGGTGAGGAACCGCTGTCGCCGGTAACGGCCATTTACAATCGGGAACTAGCGGCAACATTTGGTTCGGCGATTGAACTGATCGTCGTGCCGCGGCTCATGATTGACGGCGATGTTGTCAGTGCTACCCGTGTTCGCGCGGCAATGGCACAACAAGATTGGAAAACCGTGCAGCAATTGGTTTATCCAGAAGTTTATCAAGAAATAAAGGAGCGATCGACACATGGAAATTAAGCATCCTGCGACTGCTGGTACGCTGGAATCAAGTGATATTCAAATCACCTTGTCACCGGCTACCAGTGGGGTCGCCATTCAACTGCAAAGCAGTGTAGAAAAACAGTTTGGTCATCAAATTCGATCAGTCATTGAGGCCACCTTGGCCAAGTTAGGAATCGAAAATGTTGCCGTTGACGCGAATGACAAAGGCGCCTTGGATTGTACCATCAAGGCGCGGACGATCGCCGCTGTTTATCGTGCGTCTGACAATAAGACGTTTGACTGGGAGGAGATCAACGCATGGATAAATTAAGAAGAACCATGATGTTTGTGCCTGGTGCCAATCCGGGCATGTTACGTGATGCTCCGATTTATGGTGCTGATGCGATCATGTTTGACCTTGAAGATGCTGTTTCTTTGAAGGAAAAAGACACGGCGCGAATGCTGGTTTATTCAGCCCTGAAGACCTTTGATTACAGTAGCGTGGAAACAGTTGTGCGGGTGAATGCGTTAGATGCAGGCGGGGATCAAGACATTGAAGCGATGGTTCTTGGCGGCATTAATGTGGTGCGCCTGCCAAAGACCGAAACTGCTCAAGACATTATTGATGTTGATGCTGTCATCACAGCAGTTGAAGAGAAGTACGGCATTCAAAATGGCACCACGCACATGATGGCTGCAATTGAGTCGGCTGAAGGGGTTTTGAATGCTCGCGAAATCGCACAAGCTTCATCACGTATGATTGGGATTGCGTTGGGTGCAGAAGATTATCTGACGAGTCAACATACCCACCGCTCGACGGATGGCGCTGAATTGTCTTTTGCCCGTAACTATATCCTGCATGCTGCGCGAGAAGCTGGCATCGCGGCGATTGATACGGTCTATACACAAGTGGACAACGAAGAAGGTTTGCGCCACGAAACCGCCTTAATCAAACAGCTTGGCTTTGATGGCAAGTCCGTCATCAATCCACGGCAAATTCCAGTCATTAATGGGGTTTTTGCCCCTGCTTTGGCGGAAGTTCAAAAAGCACGTGAGATTGTTGCTGGCTTGAAAGAAGCCGAAGCTAAGGGCGCGGGGGTTGTTTCTGTGAACGGGCAGATGGTTGATAAGCCAGTTGTCGAACGGGCACAGTATACCATCGCGCTCGCAAAGGCATCAGGAATGGAGGTAGACTGATGGTCAAGAATACACTCAACCGTGATATCCCAGAACCATATGCGGATCAATACGGTGTTTATGGCGGCGAGTTTGCCAACATTAAGCCTTATGATGAACATGCCCGCCACATCAATCCGGTTAAGCCGGATCACAGCAAACTCGTGGCGTCAATTCACGATGCCATTGTAGCAACTGGGCTGAAGGACGGCATGACCATTTCTTTTCACCATCATTTTCGTGAAGGGGACTATGTGATGAACATGGTCCTAGCTGAGATTGCCAAAATGGGGATCAAGAACCTGTCAATTGCGCCAAGTTCGATTGCCAATGTACATGAACCATTGATTGAGCACATCAAAAACGGTGTGGTGACCAACATCACCAGTTCCGGCTTGCGCGACAAAGTGGGGGCAGCAATTTCAAGCGGCATCATGAAGAATCCAGTTGTGATTCGCTCACATGGCGGCCGGGCCCGAGCCATTGCTCGTGGCGATATTCATATTGACGTTGCCTTTCTTGGTGCCCCTAGCAGTGATGAGTACGGCAACATTAACGGCACAAAAGGTAAGGCGACCTGTGGCTCGTTAGGTTATGCCATGATTGACGCAAAATATGCGGATCAAGTTGTTGCCATTACTGACAGTTTAATGCCATATCCGAATACGCCAATCAGCATTCCGCAAACCGACGTTGACTATGTCGTGCAAGTTGATGCGATTGGCGATCCAACTGGGATTGCCAAAGGTGCGACCCGTTTCACGAAGAACCCGAAGGAATTAAAAATTGCGGAGTATGCGGCAGAGGTCATTACCAAATCGGCCTACTTCAAAAATGGGTTCTCATTCCAGACCGGTACTGGCGGCTCTTCGCTGGCTGTTGCGCGTTTTCTGCGGCAAGCGATGTTGGACCAAGACATCAAAGCTAGTTTTGCTTTGGGTGGCATTACCAATTCAATGGTTGAATTGTTGAAGGAAGGCCTTGTCGAAAAGATTATCGATGTGCAGGACTTTGACCATCCCTCTGCGGTTTCATTAGGCGAGAACGCAGATCATTACGAGATTGATGCTAATATGTACGCGTCACCGTTAAGCAAAGGTGCAGTTATCAATCAGTTAGATATTGCGATTTTATCGGCACTGGAAATTGATACTAACTTTAACGTTAACGTGATCACGGGTTCTGACGGCATTATCCGTGGCGCTTCTGGTGGCCATAGTGACACAAGTGCTGCCTGCAAAATGAGCATGGTGATTGCGCCACTGGTTCGCGGTCGGATCCCAACGATTGTTGAAAATGTCAATACTGTTGTGACACCGGGTGCCAGTGTTGACGTTGTCGTGACCGAAGTCGGCGTCGCTATTAATCCAGCACGGACTGATTTGATTGAAATGTTTAAAAATCTGAAAGTGCCGCTGTTTTCAATTGAAGATCTGAAAAAGATGGCCTATCAAATTACTGGTACACCGGAAGCCATCGAATATGGCGATAAAGTGGTCGCTTTGATCGAATATCGCGATGGCACCTTGATCGATGTGGTTCACAATGTTTAAATTAACCATTTTAGATGGTCCACAAGTTGATCTTGGTCAAATGCTGGCTGCCAAAGATGCTCGCGTGGTTAAAGAGCGAGCGTTGTTGGTGGCTGCACCAACCAATACGCTCTTGCACGTGACTTTGCGCATTCCTGGACCGGTTAAAACTGGTACTCGAATTGAAGCCGTTTTTTCGGCGGTCATGCAGACCTTGACGCAGCAACTTGGCGAGGCCGTTCGATCTTCGGACATTGACTTATTGCCAACTGGACCGGAAGCTTATTTTTTGACCACGCTGTCACCTTTGTCACTCAAGCGACTCATGGTCGCGTTTGAAAATCAGCAACGGTTCTGTGACCTGCTGGATCTTGATGTTGTCACGTTACGCGATGCGGAACTGTATCAAGTTTCTCGCACGGATCTTGCCTTGCCACCACGTGCCTGTCTGGTTTGCGGCGGCGACGCCAAGGCCTGTGCCCGATCACGGCGGCACGGTTTGCCAGAGGTACAACAAGTGGTGGAAACAATCGTAAAAGAGAGCGCGAGCTGACCCGGTTAGAAACCGGCGTGTAAGTGGCCTCAAGTGTGATGGCCGGGCTCTGGCCATTGCGCTTGAGGTCCTTACACAAAGGTTTCTGGGTCAGCGAGCGCGTTTAAAGAGAGCACGAGCCAGACCGCTTAGAAACCGGAGCATAAGTGGGCTCAAGTGTGATGGCCGGGCTTTGGCCATTGCACTTGAGGTTCTTACACACAGGTTTCTGGGTCAGTGAATGCGTTTTAAAAGGAGGACACCCCATGCCTAAACAGAAAGTCCAATTCATGGAAACCGTTTTGCGTGACGGGCAACAAAGCCTGATTGCCACGCGGATGCCGCTCAGCGATATTTTGCCGATTCTCGATAAAATGGATGCTGCTGGCTATGCATCTTTGGAAATGTGGGGCGGGGCAACTTTTGATGCCTGTCTCCGTTATCTGAATGAAGATCCGTGGGAACGGTTGCGCAAGATTCGTAAGGCGGTCAAGCACACCAAATTGCAAATGCTCTTGCGCGGGCAAAACTTGTTAGGTTACAAAAACTATGCCGACGATGTGGTCACTGACTTTGTCACAAAGTCAGTTGAAAACGGGATTGATATCATTCGTATTTTCGATGCGTTGAATGATACACGCAACTTGCGAACGGCGCTTGAAGCGACGAAGCAAGCAGGCGGGCATGCTCAACTTGCTATTTGTTACACAACCAGTGATTTCCATACGATCGACTACTTCATCAAGTTAGCCAAAGACATGGCTGACATGGGTGCGGATTCAATTGCAATCAAAGACATGGCAGGCATTTTAACCCCACAGAAGGCGTTTGATCTGGTTACCGGTATTAAGCAGGAAATCAGCGTGCCACTGGAAGTGCATACGCACGCCACCGCTGGTATGGCTGAGATGACGTATCTGGAAGCAGTTCGCGCCGGTGCTGATATCATTGATACCGCGGTTTCGCCATTTGCTGGCGGCACCAGTCAGCCAGCAACAGAATCCATGCTGGTTGCGTTGCAAGATCTTGGCTATCCGACTGATGTTGATTTAAGCACGGTCAGTGACATCGCCACTTACTTTGCGCCGATTCGCGATCGATTCCGCGAGTCCGGTCAACTGAATCCGCGCGTGAAAGATGTTGAACCTAAATCCTTGATCTATCAGGTGCCAGGCGGGATGTTGTCTAACCTGTTGGCGCAACTAAAAGATCAAGGACAAGAAGCGCTTTATGGCGATGTTTTGAAGGAAGTGCCGCGTGTCCGAGCTGACTTAGGCTATCCGCCGTTGGTTACACCGCTGTCGCAGATGGTGGGCACACAAAGTTTGATGAATGTCATGAGCGGTGAGCGTTATAAGTTGATTCCAAATGAAATTAAGGATTACGTGCGCGGCCTTTATGGTCGGCCGCCAGTGGCAATTGCACCCGAAATGGTGAAAAAGATCATTGGTGATGCACCGGTTGTCACACAACGTCCCGCGGATTTAATCAAGCCGCAAATGCCTGATTTCCGTCAAGCGATTGCGCAATATGCGCACGACGAAGAGGATGTCTTAAGCTATGCTTTGTTCCCAGATCAAGCTAAAGATTTTCTTGGCCGGCGCGAAGATCCGTTTTATGATGTGCCGGAGCAGAAGGTGTCGCTAAGTTTTGAGCCGACGCATGATTGATCTGATGTTGACCGTCGTTGCGTGAGCCTGCTACACTAGTTGCCAGTTGTTCCTAGCTTCATTTCCCTTAAGCCGTTAACACCCCCGTTAACGGCTTTTTTGCTATAATAGGCCACGAAGCGAGGGGGAACGACCGATGAATCAAGTGGTGCCAGCAGTCAAAAGGAATCTGGATCTTTCGGAGAATCGGCCGATTAAAGAGGCGGTGTACGAAGCGCTTCGCAAGACGATTTTGTTAGGGGAAATACCCAGCGGCGAGCGTATTAACGAAAAGAATTTGTCCGAAAATCTCAATATCAGTCGGACACCGATTCGGTATGCGCTTGAACGATTAGATGAAGAAGATCTGGTCGAACGTAAAACCGGTATCGGTGTCATTGTGAAGGGCATTTCGATCAACGATGCCTACGAGATTTTTGATATTCGCAAGGAATTAGATGTTTTAGCAACACGTAAGGCAATGCGGCTAATGACGCCGGCTCAATTTAAACAGATGCGTGCGCTTCTGGAAGAAACGGATCGGTTGAATGATGCTGGCCGGGTGCCTGAAGTCATGGCCAAATTTACCGAGTTTAATAACTTTATTTACGATGCCAGCCATATGTTGCGGCTGAAAATGATTGTCAACCAATTACAAAATTACTTGATCTATTTTCGTGACATCAGTATTAACGGGGATGATCGGCGTAATCTTGCGATTCAGGAACATTGGCTGATTTATCGGGGGATGTTAAACCGCGATGATGATCAAATCAAACTGATTACGCGTGAGCATTTGGGCCACTCATTGCAATATATTCTGAAAGTTATGAAGGCAAAGAACATTGAATGAACAAACAATCGCCCAAGCAGCGGTCACGAGTCTGCGGGCAGAGGTTTTGCTTGCGCCGAAGCCGGGCTTAGTTGATCCGGAGTCCAATGGCGCTCATCGCGATATGAACGTCACCACCTTTGAGGCCAGCATTCATGCGCTGGCCCCTTATTTTGGTCAGTATCTGCATGCTGGATTAACGGCGGCAACGGTACCACAGTTGTACCAGCAATTGCGGACGATCGGGGTAAAGGCTGAAAAAGCGATGATGACAGCTACAGTAGGTGTGAATACGCATCGCGGGGCTAATTTTTCTTTTGGGTTTTTACTGGGTGCTTTGGGATGGTTGTTGCAAAAGCAAAGTCTTAAGCAGTTAGTCATGCATGATTTTGCCCCGCTTTTTCCGGCAGTGGCGCAAATTGCGCAAGGCGTGAGCGGCGATTTTCGCGATCTCAGTGAAAAAAAACAGTTGAGTCATGGCGAGGCGTTGTATATGAAGCATGGTGTGACTGGCGTGCGTGGTGAGGCGTTAGCCGGCTACCCGACGATCCGGACGGTGATCCTGCCTTACTTACGGCAAACCACGACACGCGGCGATCTGCGCTATCTACAGCTGATGGTTCATCTGATGGCACAAGTTGAAGATGCTAATGTGTTGCACCGTGGGGGGCCAGCTGGGTTACGGTTTGTTCAGGATGCGGCCAAAGCGTTGTTACATGTCCCGGCGTCCCGGCTACCTAATGGGTTGCGCGCTTTAAACGCCGAAATGATTGCACGAAATTTGAGCCCCGGCGGCACGGCCGACTACCTTAGTCTGGCGTATTTTTTTGATGCGTTGATGCAGCAAACGGGATGAGTTCGATGTGCCGAATTGATCCGATTGCCATATTTTGATCCGCAATATTAACCACGTCACTGTCAGTTAAACCGCCAACCTTGCCGCGAATCGGTGGCAGCATCTGACCACTAGGTGTTTGCAGGTTAAGCTGGGCTGTTACTGTTTGGCCTTCTGCATAGGCTTGTAGCAAGATTGCGCGAATGACCGCTTGATCCTGAAGGGGCAGCGGGGGATAAACCAGCGCTTCGCTTTTAGATTGCTTCTTTAAAGCGGCTGTATGATCAGAAAGATAGTAGCCTTGCCATTTACGCATGCCGCGATCAAAGTAACGATTTGCGAAAAAATCCGCCACCATGGCATCGAATCTTTCGGTGCCGATTTTTTCTTCATAAGTCATGATGATCACCTCAAATCGATTATACGAACATACGTTTGCTTCGACAAGAGAGAACCACCGCTTTTTAAATGTTACAAAAAGATGACAGTGAGAATGCCGCAATTATTAAGATTTGCTTGTGTTGACATCGTTTTGTAACATTTGATTAGGCAGCATGATAGGCTAGAGATAATAAGAAAAACGGACCTGTCGACGACAGTATGTCTAGTTGGGAGTGAATGACATGAAAAAGTGGTTTTTGTTGGCAACAGCGATTTTGACCTTCAGTGGGGTTTCCGGTGCTGCACTTTATCAGCATCAGGCAAATGCCGGGACTGATACAAAAACAGTCACTGTCACAACGCCTAAAAAGCAACCAGCTGCAACAGTAAAACCTAAAAAAGAGAATGCGACCGCCTCTTCGACAGTCGCTGTAACAAATTCCTCAGCGGCAACAACACAACCTTCTGAAGAGATCAGCAGTTCGAGCACGGTTGCGACTGTGCATACCGAGACAGCTTCGACAGCAAGTACGACTCAAGCAACGCCTTCGGTCAGTGCTGAGGATGTCAGCAACACTGCACCGGTTTATCTCGGCACATGGCAGAATGAGCACGTGACGCTGACAATTACGGCAGACCAGCTGACCGTTGTTCAGGCTGGCGTAACAACAAAAACCGGCTATAAGGTAACGCCAGAAGGCAATGGTTTTGTCTTGATCCCGACAGATGTCGGCGCTGATGCCATTTATTTGGTGCCAGTTAGTGGTGGCCTTGAATGGGTCGCGCCCGGTGTCGCATCGCCATTGATTCTGCATCACGCATGAAGTTCTTTACTTAAGATAACCGTGAACCGACCTTTGCACCCAGTGACGGTTGATGTTTGTTAAAATTGACGCATAAAAATAGCGTTGCGATCACCATTCGGAATGAAGGTTGATCGCAACGCTATTTTACTGGCCGAATTTGTTGTTAAGCTCAGTCTGTCGCTTTGTTCAACGTTTTGTCTTCAACCGTCGTAAACAAGTGATGATCAAAAAAGCGCTTGGTTTCTGGCAAGGCAAAACTTGTGTAGTCGCGGGCATGACCGGTTCCGGGTACAACATGCAGTCCGATATCGCGACCAAACATGGCAGCTTGTTGTAAAAAGTGCAAGGCACTTGGCAGTGGCATCAATTCATCAGCTGAATTGAACAACAATGCCGGACCTAATTGATCGGTTAAATGGTTGGTGGGATTGACCGCGGTCAACAAACGCGGGTCTAAGCCGCCAAGGTAAGTCTGCACGAAATACTTGTAAAATGAATCATGAATTTCGTGGATCTCGGTAAGACCAAGTTCTTTTTTCCCATCCACAGAAGCCTTTACCATTTGATTTTTTTGAACCCAGTTGGCAAAATCAACAACAGGGGACCATGCAACGAGCGGATAGCCGGAAGCTAAACTGTTTTGCAGAACCATGGTGCCGCCTGAACTTGCCCCCAAAAGTCCCAAACGCTCACGATCAAAATCGTAAGGGGAAGCAAGTAACCAATTAATGAAATGATCGAAATCGTTTTGTGCTGTTGGATATAAATATTTAGGGGCTAAGCGAAAGTTCGGAATCGCAAATAGATAGCCGGCATCGGCAAAATATTTACCTAAATCGCTTTCATTTTCCTTATCGCCGCGAAACCAGCCACCGCCGTGTGCATACACGATGGCACCGCCATTGGCTTCGTCAGGTACATAGAGATCGGCGGCTAAATTATAGGCGCTATCGTAGATCACGTCTTTTTCCACTTGCATATTTGCCTGTTCCTCCTTATTCTTGTACATTAACCATAGTCTAACCATAGTCCCAAAACCCGTTTAAATGCAAATCTGGATTCCGATTCGTTCGGTTTTAAGTGCAGAAGAGGGATGGCGAAAGGAAATAGGTATGCGATATTCATTTACGTCAAAGGTGACACGGTCGACAACGGTCAAACGTTGGCTAGCAGAGCAAGGTGTCAGTCATCGCTTGTTCAAAAAAATGCTGGCAGATCATTTGATCTGGGTTGATGGGCAAGCATCTGGCAATGGTCCGGTTGAAGCTGGCCAGATTATCCGCTTTGAAATTCCGACTAGCAAAACGCTGACGCCAGAGTTTGCGCCTTTAGAAGTCATTTATGAAGATGCTAATTGGCTAATTGTCTCAAAACCAGCTGGATTGACAAGCGTTCCCGGACCCCACACACCGAATTCGAGTTTATTGAATCGTATTGCGGGCTATTTGGTTGAGCAAAAAATTGACGCACCACAACCAGCCATCATGACTCGACTTGATCGCGATACTGTCGGACTGGTGCTGGCTGCAAAACATCCATACGCACAAGGCCGGTTTGATCAAGCACATCAACGCACACTGACGAAGCATTACTTGGCGGTTGTCAGCGGTAAATTGCCATCCCCAAAAGGTGAAATTGATGCACCTCTGAAATTAGCGGCGGATGGCATTCACCGAATTGTGGCAGCTGATGGCCAGACGGCGCTGACAAAATACCGGGTTTTAAAAGAAAAAACCAATACTTTGGTTGATGTCCAGTTGCTGACCGGTCGGACACATCAAATTCGCGTTCATTTTGCAAGTTTAGGTCATCCATTAATTGGCGATCACCTTTATGGTCAGCCAGATGCGCGAATACCGTATCAAGCCTTGCAGGCGACGCGGTTGAAATTTACGGATCCTTTTTCGGAAAAGCGGATTACGGCTGAATTGCCGGTGCCGGCTTTGTTTAACCAACTGCTGACAGAAGCACCCCAAATTGAGCCAACAATCTGACCTAGTATGACGTGCAGTAGATTCAGACGAAGACATGAAAAAAAGCCGAAGTGCAAAATGTGTTTGCACTTCGGCTTTTATTAAGGTTAGTGACCAAACGTCGTCAGGCATTTGTATCAGGATGCATCAGGCGATTTTCAACCGTCTGCCAGTTGATGACCTTGAAGAAGGCGTCCACATATTCTGGTCGGCGATTTTGATAATGCAAGTAATACGCGTGCTCCCAGACGTCCAAGCCTAGCAGCGGGTATTGATGATACGTGATTGGTGAATCTTGATTTGCTGTCGTCACAATTTTTAAGGTCGCGTTGTCTTTGACAAGCCAGGCCCAACCTGATCCAAAAACAGATAAAGCTGCTTGACTGAATTCGGCTTTGAACTTGTCAAATGAATCGAAGGTACTTTCAAGATCTGCTAATAATTGGCCGTCCGGTTTAATGGTGCTTTCAGGACTCAGCATTGTCCAAAACAATGAGTGATTATAGTGTCCGCCGCCATTGTTCCGGACGGAAACGCGCACGCTTTCTGGCAGCGCATCAAGCCCTGTCAATAGTTGCTCAATGGATTTGCCGGCCGCCTGAGGAACACCATCTAAACTGGCATTAAGTTTATCAATGTATGTCTGATGATGCTTGTCATGGTGAAGGTGCATCGTTGTTGCGTCAATGTAAGGTTCAAGAGCCGCGTAGTCAAAAGGTAAATCTGGCAAAATAAATGTCATAGGAATCAACCTTTCTTGTTTGAGGACAGCGTCACACACTTACTATAAGTAACTTTAGCATGTTGAAGAATGGCCAGCCTAATAACTTGCTCATGTTAACAATAATGTTGTGCCAGTGGTGGCTCATCAGCAGTCATAAAAAGACAAAAAAATATCGCGTCCCACCAATGATAAACACTGATAGGAGGCGATATAGACTGATGAAGTCATTGAATAATTACTTAACTTCGGTGAAAACCACGCGCTTGCGCAGCTTCGGTGAATACTTCTTGAGTTGCAAACGATCAGGTGTATTCCGCTTGTTCTTGGAAGTCAAATAGATCCGTTCGCCGGTTTCATTGTTGCCTAAGATGATGTTATTCCGCATGTTTTAGCACCTCACTTTTTCATAATTTAACCTGTCAAGCATACAGGATTGACAGCCTAAAATCAAGGCTGGGCATTAAACGCTGCAAAAGGTGTAACACCGTGATTTTGCGCAATTTCAGCGACACCTTCAGGATCAGCATCTGCCAAACCGGCCAAATCAATTGAGTCGCTTTCGCCAGTGTCGGCCTGAACGACTTGGAAGAGGGGTTCTGCTGGATAGACGAACAACTGCGATGTTGTTTTGACTTCTTGAGTTTCTTGGGTCAATAGAGGCACGTTTTGCAATGAGCTCAATAATGCTTGATTCGCTTCCAAAAAGTCATTTAATGTATCCCAACTATCAAGAATTGCGATAGGTGGTTCTAGTGGTGTGAGATAAGCAGCAAAGCGATGCAAATCGTCTTCCCATTGACGCACGGCACTTTCGGCGAAGGTTGTCTGATCCAATTGTTGAACTAATAACTGAGAAACAGACTCACTTTTAACCGAATCGGGCATACCAGTGATTCGTGCAGTTAAATCCGTAATGCACTGGAATGCCTGCTTGACATTCGCTAAAAATTTTAAAATATCCGTTCCGCCAGCACTTTCATATGCTGTTTGAAACTCATTTCCGAGCATGCGATTGTTTGACATGGGAAGTCCTCCTTTAAACGTGCTCACTGACGCCTAAACCGTCTCACAAGGACCTCGAGCACAATGACCATGGCGCATCATTGCATTTGAGGCCACTTATATGCCGGTTTCTAACCGCGCCAATTCACGCTCTTTTTAAACGCGATCACTGGCGCAGAAACCTCCTCATAAGGACCTTGGCCACAATGACCAAAGTGCAGTCATCGCGTCCCAGCCCACTTATGTTCCGGTTTCTAACCGCGTCAGTTCACGCTCTTCCTTTATCATAAGCCAATCGCGCGCAGGCAGCACGTTTTTCTACTGGTTATGCCGCCGATGCCAAGTGCTCCAGCCCCATGTACCGGTCAAGATGAGGAGAAGTGCAATGGCGATACCAGTAATGATCCAAGGCAGTTGCGGATTATCAGGTGCTTTTGTCTTTGGTTTGTTGACAACAGGTTGTAGGGTGTTTTTTGGTAAATGACCGCTATAGTGAAAGGCAAGTGTTTTTGTCCAAGTAAAGTCGCCTGATTTAGCTGTCCATTTGAGGGAATAGTCACCAGCCATGAGTTTGCGGTCATTGAGCAGGATGCTTTGGGTGAAAAATGAGTGCGGAGCGACGGCTTGCCCCACAAAATGACCGGTTATCAAGGCCTTTTTTGTTCCTGTTTTGCTTAAGGCATAGTCACTCGTGATGTCACCGAACTGATTGCCAGAAGGATTGCTGATGGTTGCTTGGACGGCGGCATAGTGGTTAATCGTACCAATGCCTGCTTTTGTCATTGCCAGTAGTGGCGGATTAGGCGTCTTGAAATCTTGGCGCAAAATAGTGGTGATCCCGATAGCAAAGCGATTTGTGAAGCTAACGCCGCTTGCCGACTTGTTGGTGCTGGAGTCATTTTCAGGAGACACATAGAAACCGCCAGAAATAACGCCAATAAAATGCTGGCTCGGTGCTTTTAATATATAAGTGACCAATTTTTCTGTTTTCGCTGGTACACTGACTTTTTCCGGCCCGCTAATGAGCGTATTCAAACGGCGTGCATCTTGGTTCAAAGGCGGCATAGCGCGATCAAAGGCGATGGCACCGCTGTCGGTAGTATAAGCAGGGTTCACGGCAATTGTATAAGTTTGCACCTGATCAGATAGGTTGCTGATGCGAAGTTGCAAATTTTCTTGTTGGCCAGGATCGACCTGCAAGTCAAAATAGCCTGCGTCTGCCTGTTTTTGATTACTAGGCAGCACAGGTGTAACAGCAAATGCTGGTGTTGTTGCCGTAGTCTTTTGCCCTGCTGCAATGAGAAATGGACTGATGACTAGCACCATTAGTGCAAACAAAGCGATTCTTTTCATGATAAACCCTCCACAGACCGCTAATACCGTCGTCGAAGCGGTATCGGTGGATGTTTTTATCCAACTTTTATGTAGCAGATAGTTGTCAGTGACTATCTGCAGGCTGAATTGCTCAGGTTGATCGTGATGAACCGACACACCAGTGCAGTCATTTTAATGAAGATCACCACATCTGGCGAAAATATAAGCATGAATAAGGTCGCTAGTTTTCGGATTCGATTGTTTTAAGTCGTTTCATCAACTTGACATATGTGCGTTTCATTTCTGGTCGGTGCGTCCTCCTCTCTTATAAAAAATCTCAGTCCAAGTGTTGGTCACTAGCTTAAACTGCATTCAATATAGTCGGCGATAACGGACAGTTACCAGATAACAACTTTATTTTACCGATTATTTCAATAAACAAAGCGTTGGAAGCTTGTGATGGACGCATCATGAAAGGAGCTAGGGCTTGTTATCTGGTTGCGAATACTCGATAATATGAAAAGAAAAATAGTTTCGTCACTTTAAAATATGGCGAAGAAACCAAAAAAAAGCTGCGACGATCTCACAAAGTAGAAAAATCTTTCCAATTCATGAGACCGTTAGTCTGAAAGGAGCTGCTGATGCTGAAAGGATCGCGAGTCGCTGTCCGGCCATTTGAATTGACTGACGTTGAGGATTATTTCGCCTATGCACATTTAAAACAAGCCACATTACCAGCCGGCATGACCCCCTTAAAGTCACAAGCAGCCGCCTTAGAACACATTCGACGATTTGCCCGTGAAAAGCAAGATTTGGCATTGGTGTATCGGCAGCATGTTGTCGGCAACATCGGCGTCTATCCGCGTGATTTATCGCCGTTGACCGGGGATGATATGACGCGGGAAATCGGCTATATCCTGCATCCCCATTTTTGGCATCGTGGTTTCATGACCGAAGGCTTGCGACTGGTGATCGATGATCAATTTCATAACGGTATTCAAGCCGTCTGGGCAGGTGTCTTTCCAGAAAATATCGCTTCCATCAACTTATTACAGCGTCTTGGCTTTGATTTTCAGTTCGAAGTGCCGCTCCCTCGTGGGTTGACACCTGATCAACCGCGCAATGAGCGATACTACCGATTACTCCCCAATCAGTTTGAAAAATGAGAAATTACTATAGCTATTTTATGAAAGCCGGGTGAATTCATCCCGGTTTTTCTCTTTTAGATAGGCATCGGTTTGAAAAATGTTATAATGAAAACGAGTAATAGTCTGGAGGTTTCAAGATGACTGTGCAAACAGAGTATCAGCAAGCGTATAACAAGCGGCTTGCAGCGATCGAGGCAGATCCGCGGCTAACCGTGCTGTCTAGCATGAATCAACCGCAGGACGCAGCCCAAAAAAAGGTAAGCCAATATATCGTGTTCACTGATTTTAAATTCGATGAGCAAAAGCAAAAAACAAATTCAATTTACGTTTATACGCCTTTTGAAAATGTTGATAAATATGGCCATTCCAAAGCGGATTATCAGTCACAACTTTTGTTTGAAACCAATCGTTGGGATAACGGCATGCACATCACTGTCTTGGAGACCCTTGGGTCGGAGAGCCGACTCGCTTTCTACGATTTTGAAAATATGGGCTTGGCCCAACTTGCTTTGAAAGCCTTCATTAATTTGGCAACGAAAGCTGACATTGCCCAAGTCGACGGTACGATTAGTTCGTTTGACAAGGTTAATTTGACAAAGCTGCGGCATATTTTCACTAAATTTGGTTTTACAATTAAACTGACTGATCCGCAGACTGGTATTGGCAAAATCAGTCGTAAGATGCAATGATCTGTTTATCCAGCTTATGCAGTGTATTTAATGAACATCGTCTTTTAGAGGCGGTGTTTTTTTTAACTAATGTGTTGCGGCTCAGCGAAGACTAGGCAAACTATTGGGTCGTGATCAACTTTTGTGGCATGATGGCGTTAGCAAACCATTCGTAAGAAAAGTACGCCGCATTGTCAATGGAATGCAACAGATTTATGGAAATAATGTAACAGCAATTTGCTGTTTAATTGCTGTTTTTCAATAAAAATAGGGTTGAATCGAAACACAATAAGCGTAATATGAAACACATCAATCAGGAGGAAGTGGCAAAATGGCAGAAGAGAAGCGCTATGGCGCGGATTTGATCGTCGAAAGTTTAACGAATCACGGCATTGACTATGTTTTTGGGATTCCTGGAGCCAAAATTGATCGGGTTTTTGAAAGTCTGGAGCATCCTAAATCAGAAAAGAGTCCGCAGCTAATCGTTGCGCGACATGAACAAAATGCGGCGTTTATGGCCGCTGGCATCGGTCGTTTGACCGGCAAACCAGGGGTTGTTCTGACAACTTCAGGACCGGGAGCATCAAACTTGGCAACCGGCTTGGTAACCGCAACGGCTGAAGGTGATCCGGTTTTGGCTTTATCCGGTCAGGTCAAACGCGCTGATTTGCTGCGAAGTTCTCATCAAAGCATGCGTAACGCCGATCTTTTTGCCCCGATCACCAAATATGCGGCTGAAGTTCAGGACCCCGATAACGTGAGTGAAATAATTGCGAACGCGTATCAAGCGGCTGAATCTGGCAAGCAAGGCGCAAGTTTTGTTTCTATTCCGCAAGATGTCACAGATTCGCCAGTCAACTCGGAACCGATAAAACCACTGGTCGCACCAAAACTTGGACCGGCTAGTCCCAGTGATATGACGTATCTGGCGCACGCCATCAAGGAAGCGTCATTGCCAGTGTTGTTGTTAGGAATGCGGGCATCGTCAAGTGATGTAACAGCAGAGATTCGCGAATTACTTTCAGTAACGGAACTACCTGTTGTGGAAACTTTCCAAGGTGCTGGCATCATTTCTCACCGTCAGATTGACAACTTCTTCGGCCGGGTTGGCCTGTTCCGCAATCAACCAGGTGACATGTTGTTACAACATAGTGATTTGGTCATTGCTATTGGGTACGATCCCGTTGAATATGAACCACGTAACTGGAATGCGGATGGCAAGGCGCGCATCATTGTTATTGATGATGTTCCAGCTGAGATTGATCATAACTTCCAGCCGGAAACTGAACTCATTGGTGATATTTCGCAAACGTTAGATATTTTGGTGCCATTGTTACGTGGCTATCAAGTTGCACCTGGCAGCAAGCGCTATTTAGAAGACCTTCAGGCAAAACTGCAGGATAGCGATGTACCACCGGCAATTGCTGATCAAAAAGTGCTTCATCCGCTCAGCATTGTTGCCGCCTTACAGGAGCGGGTCACGGATGAAATGACCGTTGCTGTTGACGTTGGGAGTCATTATATATGGATGGCTCGGCACTTCAGAAGTTATGAACCGCGGCATTTGCTGTTTTCCAATGGGATGCAAACGCTCGGTGTCGCCTTACCATGGGCGATTGCTGCAACGTTGGTTCGCCCAGGAAAAAAGGCGGTCTCAGTTTCTGGTGATGGCGGCTTTCTCTTTTCCGGACAGGAATTAGAAACAGCAGTGCGCTTGCATGCAGACTTAGTGCATATTATTTGGAATGATGGCCATTATGATATGGTAAAATTTCAAGAGGAAATGAAGTACGGTCGTGCAGCTGGCGTTGACTTTGGTCCGGTTGACTTTGTGAAGTATGCAGAAGCATTTGGAGCAAAGGGACTGCGGGTCAATAAACCAAGTGAATTAGGGCAGGTTTTGGATGAGGCGTTTGCTACACCAGGCCCAGTTTTAGTTGATATTCCAGTTGATTATTCTGATAATGCGGAGCTTGGCGCGGCGATGCTTCCTGACCAAATTTACTAAGCTTTTGTTCATTCGTCAGCATTGCGCTTGGCGATCGCGTAATAGGAGGAGACCATCTGTGAATACTGATCGGTTATATCAACATGGCACATTGGCAATGCTTGTACCCGGATTGTTTGCTGGTACGCAAAAGATTGAAGAACTGCTGCAGCATGGCAATACTGGTATTGGCACTTTGACGGGGCTAGATGGCGAACTTGTGATCATTGATAGCAAAGTTTATCAAGTCAATGCACAAGGCGCTGTTCGCGAAGTCGGGTCAGAAGAAGAAGTACCGTTTGCAAACGTGCATTATCAAGCTGATAAATCTGTAGGCAAACTACAAGGACTTGATTTGTCAGGCTTTCAAAAAACGGTTTTGGAACGCCTTCAAACGGCCAATCTTTTTGCTGCAGTACGCGTTGAGGGGCGGTTTACGCAGATGCATACACGCGCGGTGTTGCCACAACAGCCACCATATCCAACGCTTACTGAAACAGCTTCAGGTCAAAAAGAATTCAACGCTGAGAATATCAAGGGTACATTGATTGGGTATTATTCGCCTGATCTCTATGCGGGTGCGGTGTCACCGGGGTTCCACTTACATTTTCTTGACGCTGATCATCACATGGGTGGCCATATTCTTGGCTTCGAACTCGACAGTGGCGAATTGTTTCTGCAAAAGTTTAGTGACTTCCAGCTACATCTGCCGACAACCAACGATGCTTTTTTAAAGCAAAAATTTGACACGGCAACACTGGTAGCCGATATTCGCAAGGCTGAGAATTGAGTTAAAGCCTTGTGAGAGGCAGTTGCTGTTGAAGGCCGAACATGTTAACGTGTAAACCAATAACGATTAGAGGTTGCATCTGTCATGAATCCTAACCGCAATGGCCTGAACGCCAGATGCGCGGTTGCAAAAGGGGTGGATGCCGAAATGCCGGATTTGTTCAGAAATCCGACATTGGGCCAGTTGGACAACATCCGTTGGACTGTCGCGAACATCGCGGGGCGCTAATGAATCGGATCACGTTTAGTCATTGCAAGAAAAATGATAAGCTGATGGGTTGATTCTCGCCCGTTGGCTTTTTTTGTGAGCGCGAGCAGGAGCGCTTAGAAACCGGAACATAAGTGGCCTTGAACCTAAATGGCCGGGCTTTGGCCATTTAGGCTCAAGGTCCTTATGTGTAGGTTTCTGCGACTGCGAGCGCGTTATAGAAAGCTAGCCCAGTATCAGTTACGGCCGCCAGTCGAAAGATGCCTTAAATCTAAACGGGCGGCCGGGTTTTGACCATTGCGTCCAAGGTCCTTATGTGTAGGTTTCTGGGCTGGTTCGCGCTTTATAGAAAGCTAACCTCGCTCCCCGAGCCTCGCATTCTCAACCTATCAAAAACTTCAAAAGGAGCAAACTATTGGCACAGTCAGAATCAAATCAAGTCAAACGTGAACTCAAAACTCGCCATCTCTCCATGATTGCCTTAGGCGGCAGCATTGGCACTGGTCTCTTTGTTGCCAGTGGGAGTGCGATTGCCACCGCTGGACCAGGCGGGGCCATTGCGGCGTATGTCGGCATCGGGTTGATGGTCTTTTTCCTAATGACCAGTCTCGGTGAAATGGCTACCTATGTTCCCGTTTCGGGGTCGTTCTCCGAGTATGCTAGCCGATTTGTTGATCCGGCATTTGGGTTCGCACTTGGTTGGAATTATTGGTTCAATTGGGCAATCACGGTGGCCGTTGATGTGTCCACCACCGCAATCGTGATGCATTTTTGGCTGCCAGATGTGCCTGGATGGCTGATTTCAATGAGGTTCTTAGCGTTGATTTTTGTCATCAACATTATTTCTGTTAAGTCCTTTGGTGAAACTGAGTATTGGCTTTCATTAGTCAAAATTGTCACAGTGCTGGTCTTTCTCGTTGTTGGTTTATTGACCATCATTGGGATCATGGGCGGCAATGGCCCGATTGGTTTGAAAAATTACACAACCGGAGCGGCGCCATTTGTTGGTGGGTTGCCAGCTACCCTAGCCGTTTTCGTCGTTGCTGGTTTTTCTTTTCAAGGGACTGAACTGATTGGCATTACCGCGGGAGAAAGTGCCACGCCGGAAACGAGTATTCCTAAAGCGATTAAGCAGGTGTTTTGGCGAATTTTGCTCTTTTATATTTTATCTATTGCGATCATTGCTGCCATCATTCCCTATACCAGCCCGAATTTATTAGGTGCGAGTGTCGATCAAGTTGCGATTTCGCCATTCACTTTGGTATTTGATCGCATTGGGTTAGCAGGAGCGGCCAGTGTCATGAACGCGGTCATCTTGACATCGGTTTTGTCCTCGGCTAACTCAGGGATGTATGCCTCGACCCGCATGTTGTGGGCAATGGGTGGTTCCGGTTTTGCGCCGCGCGTTTTCCAGAAAACGAATAACCGGGGGATTCCAGTTGCAGCACTGCTGTTAACAACCTTGGTTGGTGCTTTCACCTTTTTAACCAGCATTATGGGACCGCATGTCTATCAACTACTGGTTGCAGCTTCTGGTCTGACTGGATTTCTTGCTTGGTTAGGCATTGCTGTCTCACATTTTCGCTTTCGGCGCGCTTTCGTGAAGCAAGGACACGATCTGAGTGAACTCAAGTATCATGCAAAATGGTTTCCGGTTGGCCCAATTCTGGCGATTATTATGAGTCTCATTGTCATCGTTGGTCAGGATTTGCAGGCAGTTCAAAATTTTGCCTGGGGTCGATTACTGGTTTCCTATATGTCAATCCCGCTTTTTATTGTCTTATTCGTCTGGTACAAAGTGAAGCATCGGACAAAAATGATTCCGTTAGACCAAGTTGATCTGTCCGCTCACCGAGATCACCGAAATTAACGATGCAAAAAGGCAGTTTCCACACATTGAACTGAGTGGGAACTGCCTTTTTAGGTGATGCTATCACCACTTAAAAGTACCAGTTTCTGATGAGCGTGCTGAAGCTGTTTTGCCGAGATAAAGGCGGCGAATCAACATATAAAGTTGGAAAATAGCACTGTCGTCATCATCAATAATCCAAGTGGCAACCTCGCCTTTGAAATCCGATGGTGCTGCTGCTCTAATGGCGGCTTCATTGTCGACACTGGTAATCACTAGGTCAGCTTCCTGACAAGGCGCATCATCTGGCAACAAATCAACGACACTAAGATCGTCCAGAAAGTTTACCAAACGGCGATTGAGGAGATCATGTCCTAGGTAAACCAGCTTCACTTGCACAACTGGTGTTTCTGAGAAGTATCGCAAATAAGGAGCCAAAAGATAATGAATAATGCGCAAAAATCCTGCATTTTTACCAAGAAAACGACGGTAGGCAGGGGTGTCTGGCAAACCAGCGATGAACGTTTGCAAGGTATGGTACAGCTTAGTCTCTGTGTATGGCAGCCCTTCAGGTTGATAGTAATCCACGATGTGCATGAAATCGCCGCCCAGAAACTCATTGTTCAACGCGATCCGAGCTAGATTCAGAACTAGCTCGTGTTCGTGATAAACATCGAAATCACTGTCAGGTCGAACATGAGCATTCAAAAAAGCCAAGAGTCGCTTAGTGAAATCTGTCGTCACGGTTTTTTTGTCACTTAGGTAGCGGATAAAAGCATCACTCGTGGCGTCAGTTGGTAAAAATGTAATGGTGCGATTTTGCTGAAAGTAGAAGAAGTCGTTTTCGCTTTTCATAAACCGTGTGTCGTAAGCAGGAAACATTTCTTTCGTGTAAACCGGATATTGAAAAGGTGAATACTCATCGAAAATTTTGTCAAATGGCGCCGCGCCGTCAACGAAATGGTTGCCACTTATGCGTACGCGGCTGATGGCCCAAAACAATACTTCTTCAAGAATATCGACCGGATTCTTTTTGGCACTAGGTAAGGCGGTGTATTCCTGAACAATTTTTTGTTCATCTAAAACTTTGAATGGCCAATCGACGCCGTGGTAGCCAATCCAATAGAAGGCGAACAAGAACAATCTGATGCGGCTTTCCTGACCGGCAAAGCCTAAGTCGCTAAAGGACAGCTTAAGCTGATACCGTTTAAGAAGATTGCGGAGAGCAGACGTCTTGCGAACCAACGTGGAACGGCTGATATAATGGGCACGACAGAACTTGTCTGTGGACGGGTGATTAGCTTGCACAATGTAATCGACAAATTGGAACGCGATAGCGTGCTGTAACAAATACAGATGATAATCGTCCACTGTAATATCGATATCGACCAGAAGACTGATTTGTTTCCGTTTCATTTTTTCTGGATGTTTTGTTAAAACTGTCAAGTCGCGGAAAAGTTCCTGCAAGATGTTATACCCTTGCTGATAGGAAAGGTCTAGGTGCTGACTGAGGGTATTGATCGTGTATGTTTGCACATTGGTATCTTTGATCGCTGCGAACATTTGGAACTTCTGCAGATCAGCGCGATCTAAAAAAGTTTGTTCATACAGCATGGTACACCCCCTTATCTAAAAGCAATTCACCCCTACCTACGTCAATTATAACAAAAAAAGTAAAAATGATGACAGTTTGTTAGTGAAACATTGAACTTTAGGGAAACCCGCTATTTTCTAAAGCCGAGTAAATGAACAATAACAATTTGGTATAGTTTTTAGACCCGACTTGTACTCGTAACAGGGGTGAATGCCTGCGTCTTGACAAAGTATGACGTATAATAAAAGACACAAAATCGTATTTTAGGGGTGGGGAGTCCATGGAAGCCAATCACGACATCTTTTTGTCGATGTCCGATGCTGAAAAGCTCAATTTGTTTCACGCCATTATCTCGGCACGAATTGCGCAGACGCCGGTGAGAACGCAGTTGGCTGGTGATCACGCACATTATTCGGTTGTCGGCGATGTGAATTTAAAACAAATTGCGGCGATTACTAATCGTAACTATGGGAGTGTCTATAATACCTACACTGGGTTGGTTAACTCTCTGGAGGAGATACTGGGTCGCAAGCATGCGTCCACTAAAATGTTGTTTGCCATTCCAATTGATGAATTTCGCTATGATCTGGTGAAAAAGTCGAACCCATATCGTTTTTTGGACGCAGTTTTATATAAGCGCTATCAAAACTTTGATGACTTTTTAATGGCGTCCGATAGTTCCAAAGCCACCATTTTGCGACATCTGAAACCTATTCGTGGTTACGCCAAAACCAGTGGGGTTCAATTTTCATATGAGACATTGTCGTTTATTGGGTCAGAATTAAATATCCGAATTTTTTTGGGGTTAACATATTGGTTAGCAACGAATGGGGCGGATTGGCCATTTGAAAATATGACGCATGAGCGTGCCAGCGAAATTCTTGATGCCGTTCTTAAAGCCTTTAAAGGCGGCGATGTGAATGTCGTTACACGTGAATTGTTGCTCTATTACATTGCGGTGGCACATCAACGCATTTTGACAGGGCAGGTGTTGACGCATGATCCGGATTCACAGATTTTACGGTATCCAATGCCAAATCTGTTTTCACCAATTGCTGAAGCGCTGACTGACGGACATCCAGTTTTAGATGGCTTATCTGAGCAGCAGCAACAAGGGGAAAGCGATGCGCTCTATTTTCTGTTTAATTTTGCGCCGCTGTATATTGTCAGTGATGGCCCGCTTGAGCGACGTGTGATCGAACGGTACAACCGCTATAATCCCGAAATTTATCAGTTGATTCAAGCCTTCTTCGCGTGTTTTCCATATAACTTTAAGGTACATCTGCAGTTGCCAGAAGAGACGTATAATCTGTTGTTAGCTAATATGCTGAGTGTCACCGTCAGCGTGCTGGTGTTCAAAAAAGACTTCACAACAACTTTACTCGCTGAGTTCAGTTCCAACATGCAGCAAACCAAAGATGATCCGGCTTTCTATGCTCAGATCAAAGCCACGCTTGAAAAAGTAGTGGCTGAAGAACATCTCGAATCGTTTGACGGGTACATCGATGTTTTGGCCGAAGCGCTGTATCGCAACTTGCACCAACTACTCATCCAATTTCAGCCGCCAAAGAAAATTGTGGTTGCGCCAGTTGTTGAACAAACGATTACCGGCTATATTGACTTGCTAGCGTTTTTGCACGCTATCCCATTTGTCGAATTAGCATCGCCCAATGCTAATCTGAAAGATGCCGATTTGGTCATCACGACTTCGGTTGAGCCAGTCAAAAAAGTAGCCGGCAAGGCACAGATATTCCCATGGCATATCAATGTTAGCAATGACCATTACGGCCAACTGTATGCCTTACTCCGTGAACTTTGGGATAAAAAGGTTTTAGAAGATGCCCGGTTCATTTATTAAAAAGACAAATAGCTGCTTGCATTTGGGCCAAGAGGACTGGCTCCCATTATTTTTGAATAAAAACAGTGTGGGCGCTTGTTAATCAGTGCTAAATGCGGTAATTTTAAGAATGAATAGCAAACACGTCTGAAGCGTCTATTGGATGATCAAGAGAGACAGCGGCTGGTGAAAGCTGTCAGCCATCCATATTCCAGCGCCCTAGTGGGTAGTGATGAACTGCACGGCCACTGACCGTTATCAGTTATTGAGGGTGGCGCGTAGGCGTCAAACTTGGGTGGCACCGCGGAATGGCCTTTCGTCCCAACGAGATGGAAGGCTTTTTGTGTGCACTGAGATTTCAGACGCATCATGACCATATGAGGAGGACAAACCATGTTAGATCTAAAACTGATCCGGCAAAAACCGGAATGGGCCAAGGAAAAGTTAGCTGCACGTGCGATTAAAGGTGAAGAGATTGATGAATTATTAGCTTTGGATACGCGCCGGCGTCAGGTGACCGTTCAAACTGAAGAGCTTAAAGCCAAGCGCAATGATGTTTCAGGCCAAATTGCGGTTATGAAACGTAACAAGGAAAATGCTGACGATCAAATTAAGGACATGCGGGAAGTAGGCCAAAAGATTGCGGCTTTAGACAAAGAACTCGCCCAGCTAAATGAAAAAGTAACCTATATTCTCGTCCGATTGCCAAACTTTCCGGCCGATGACGTACCAATGTCGTTAAATGAAGACGATTCCCGTGAAGAATACAAATGGGGAAACATGCCAACGTTTGATTTTGAACCAAAGCATCACTGGGATATTGGTGAAAAATTAGGCATTCTGGATTTTGAACGCGCGGCAAAGGTTGCCGGTAGCAGATTTGTTTACTATAAGGGTGCTGGTGCACGTCTTGAACGCGCCGTCTATAACTTCTTCTTGGATGAGCACCAAAAAGAAGGGTATGAAGAAATCATTCCCCCATACCTCGTTAACAATGATTCTATGTTCGGTACTGGTCAATTTCCAAAGTTTACTGATGCGACCTATACGATCACGAATGATGGTGAACCACTGACTCTGATTCCAACAGCAGAAGTGCCTCTGGTCAACTATTATCGGAATGACATTATTGATGCTGAAAAACTTCCAGTTAATTTCACCGCACTTACACCGGCTTTTCGTTCTGAAGCTGGTAGTGCCGGTCGCGATACTCGCGGCTTGATCCGGATGCATCAATTTAATAAGGTCGAAATGGTCAAGTTCTGCAAGCCTGAAGATTCTTGGAAACAACTTCAAAACTTGATTCATGATGCCGAAGATCTTTTGCAAAAGCTCGGATTGCCTTATCATGTCATCACGCTGGCAAGTAATGACGCTAGCTTCACCAGTGCGAAGACGAATGATCTGGAAGTCTGGATGCCAGCGCAAGATCGCTATCGTGAGATCTCAAGTTGCAGCAATTGCACTGATTTTCAGGCGCGTCGTGCACAAATTCGCTATCGTGATGACGACGGCAAATTGCAGTTTGTCCACACGCTCAATGGCTCAGGGCTTGCTGTAGGGCGAACAGTGGCTTCTATTTTGGAAAATTATCAGCAAGCTGATGGTTCTGTGAAAATTCCCGATGTGCTTGTACCATACATGCAAGGACAAACCACAATCACCAAGGAAGATTAATTGTTTCATGCATCTTTATGCAGTGAATCGCAAATGATTCACTGCTTTTTTAATGCAAACGTTCGGACTTTAAATTCTTAGCAAAACCTCATTTAAAAAGTGTTGACGCGGGTTCGTAAAGTTGATAATATATTCTCCGTTGTCAAATTCATAACCGATTCCGAGATTCATATCGGTTGCATGTTTATTCAAAAAGTTGTTGACATATTTCAACAGCTAGTGATAATATATGAAAGTTGTCTTTTGACAAGGTCGTCCTTTGAAAACTGAACAAAGTTTCGTTTAAATGTGCAGGGTCCTTGGTGCTTCGGTACCGAGGCAAGAAGTAACATTTGCGAAGTCAATTCGCTAGAACAACAAATCG